>Ga0180007_10000055_pt1 | contig 189008 bp, 183 predicted proteins | sample MM_PC_MetaG_FD_121122 | JGI IMG/M metagenome (GOLD analysis project Ga0180007, IMG submission 121122) | Groundwater microbial communities from the Aspo Hard Rock Laboratory (HRL) deep subsurface site, Sweden - MM_PC_MetaG | ecosystem: Environmental > Aquatic > Deep subsurface > Groundwater... | reverse complement strand
AGTATGAGAAAAAAGGCCGTGACCGCACGCAGGTATCAGTTTACGAAGGATAACCTAGTTATCCTTTTTTTGTGTGAAAAAAGAGGTGTTATAAATGTTTGTAGATGAAATTGTAATTGAAGTCTATGGTGGTCGTGGTGGAAACGGTATGGCCTCTTATAGAAGAGAAAAATATGTTGAGCATGGCGGTCCATGGGGTGGTAATGGTGGACATGGCGGCAATGTTGTTTTTGTTGGTGATGAAGGTAAATCTACTTTACTCGAGTTCAGATACAGAAGACACATTAAAGCTAAACCAGGCGTCAACGGTATGTCAAAGGGTATGCACGGCGCATGTGCAGAGCATACCTATGTTCATGTTCCTTTAGGAACAATTGTATATACAGAAGATAAATCAATTAAGATTGGTGAAATTCTTCATCAAGGTCAAGAACTGATTGTTGCTCACGGTGGCAAAGGTGGTCGTGGCAATATCGCGATGGCAACCAGTAGAAATCCTGCACCTGATTACGCTGAAAATGGTGATTTGGGTCAAGATTTAAAAATATTAGTTGAGCTTAAAGTGCTTGCTGATGTCGGACTCATTGGTTATCCAAGTGTTGGAAAGTCAACTTTGATTTCTGTTGTTTCCAATGCGAGACCTAAAATTGCTGAGTATCCATTTACAACCTTGCAACCTAATCTTGGTATGGTCCAGGTAGGCGAAGAATCATTCGTTTTAGCCGATCTCCCGGGTTTGATTGAAAATGCGCATCAAGGATTAGGACTAGGCATCAGATTCCTTAAACACATCGAAAGATGTCGTGTCTTTTTACATGTCTTAGATCTGACAAGAGATGATCCTTATGACGATTATGTAAAAATTAATCATGAACTTGAAATGTATAATGAGACATTATTAGAACGACCACAAATCATTGTTGCCAACAAGATTGATATGCCAGATACAGACATCAAGTTAAAGGTATTAAAAGAAAAAATTAAGTTACCAATCATGGTCATTTCTGCGCAACAACAAAAAGATGTGGATAAACTTTTATATAAAGTGATAGAAACACTGCATGAATCACCTAAAATTATTGAAGAGAAAAATGATGATTCAATTAGAAACTATGTGTTTAAAGATGATGAACCTGCATTTTATATTAACTTAGTTGACAATATGTTTGAACTCACTGGTGATAAGCTTAAGATGATCTTTGATCGTACTGACTTCACTAAAGAAGAAGGTGTCAAACGCTTTGCTAGACAGCTTAGAAGCATGGGTGTTGATGAAGCACTTCGTGAAGCAGGAGCAAAAAACAAAGACACGATACGTATCTTTGGATTTGAATTTGAATTTATAGAATAAGGACATCGTCCTTATTTTTTTTTATTTAAAAAGGAAAGATTGCTCTTTCCTTAGTTTAAATGAAGCATGCGCATCTTGAATGAGTGGCTTTTTTTGAGTGATCGAGTCTCTCTATTAAGTACTTGTGTCTGTTCGTTCTTCGTTGAAATCAAGTAGCGTTTATGGTGAACATTGATATTTTTGAGTTCAGCTTCTCGTCTACTATTCATTCTTCTAAGCGTGATATTGTATTGTTTTGTTCTTTCTTGGTCTGCAAATGTTGCTTTGGTTACCAATTGTTCATAATGGAAGGTTTTTTGTTTGAGTAATTCAATGTTTTTATCATGGCTTAATTGGTATTTAGTAAGTAGAACCTGATTTTTGGTGCTTACTGATTCTTCAAGCTCCTGATAGTTCTTATTTGCTAATTGAATATTCGCATCAATTTGAGATATGGTTTTCTTATCCTGTTCATCAAGTACACCTTTTTTCTGCAAGAACTCACTGTTATACTGCTCAGCAATTGAGATTTGATTTTCATTAAGCAACTTAAGTTCTTGAATCTGCTTTTCACTATTTAAGGTAATTTTGGATTCAATTTGCTTCATCAATTGTTGAACCTGACTTAATTTCTTTTGATATGAGATTTTTTCGAGATCTAATTTTGATTTGATCTTATCTTTTTGCAGTTGAAGTTGTTTATTCTTATCTACTTCATGTTTTTGCTGCTCAGCAAATGTATCTCTTAAATGATGATTGTAGGTCTGATTAAGGGAGATGACAAGAGAAGATAACGATTTTTTGAATCCTTTAATCATCTTCAACTGTTCTCTTTCATTTTTATGATAATACTCAAGCATCAAATCTAATAAAGATTGTTGAGATATGATCAATTTCTTCTCATAATGCTGAAAAGCTTTATCTAAGATTAAATTTTCAGTTGTAAGAAACGTATCAGAAACATAAACTTCAGTTTTCAAATGTTCATAGAAATTCAGAACTTCATCAAAATAAGTCTTAATATCGATTGCTGAATCCTGATAAATATCTTGATTCTTATTTAAGAAGAGATAGAATAGGGATGCTTCTTTATGTTTTGATTGTTCGAGTTTGATTTCAGCAAATTTCTGTTTGGCTGTTAATCTTTCAATTTCTTTATCAATGGGCATAATTTCAAGGTGTTTTTGGTCAATCGCATGCTCGATTGTACTTAATTCTTTACGAATACGTTTGGTATCTTGTTCATAATTCGTGATGAGCTTATGACTTTCTTTATGATCACTTGAGATATTTTCATTTCTTAAGTCATGATTCTTAGCATCTTCAAGATTCTTTATTGCTGAATTGACTAAAGATTGTGTATGTTCAAATTCGCTTTGTCTCATGAAAAACTGTTCTTCAAGCTTCTTAATGTCATTTTCAACATAGGCTCTTTTTTGCATGACTTTATTGATTTCTTGATTATAATAATTCATTGTGTCTTCATGCTTAAGCATATATTTATATCCAGTTAGATCTTCAATCTTTTTGATGTAAAATTCCTGATCGTATGCTTTGTATTGCTCAAGAATAGAGATTAACGACGTATTCAACTCTTTAGATAGATTGGAAAAGATATTGATCATACCTTTGAATACTTCAGGATGAGATGGTAAATGGTAAAGATCAATCAAACTGTTCTTTAGGCTGACTTCTAAGGTGTAATACATACGGAGTATCTTTAGGAAGTCTTCGGTTTGTTCTTGGTTCATTTCTAGTTCAATTTGATATGTCTTGAGGAATCTTGAAGCTTTTTCCGTGCTTAGGCGCTGCTGATTTTTGTATTTGGCTTCATTAATGACAAACTGACGTTTATATTCTTCTTTGAGAGCCTCAGCTTTGATTAAGTCCAGTGTATATTTGTTTTCAATGAGTGTTAACTCACGATCAAGATCAATGTTTAAAAGTTCCTGATTGAGCTCAAATTGAATCAATTGCTTGGATTTTTCCAACATGGCACTGATTAGTTCAATCCGTTGTTCCTGTTCATTGATCACAAAATCTCTTTTAATCTTTTCTTTTTCCAGTTCAAGCTGGATGCTGATATTGAGGACCTGGGAATCTGCAGAATATAGTGCTTCTGAGACGGACTTTTCCAATTCCAATTTTGCACGTCGTGTCTTAAGTTCATAATTTAAAAGATTTTCTTGGTATTTTGTATATGCAATTGCTAAGTGTGCATCGTTTCCTAGTAGATTCAGCTCACGCTCTTGAACTGCTGCTGCAATGGCTAATTGAAATTCAAGTGGCAATAGATCTTTGTTGTGATTAAGAAGAAGTACATCCTTTTGAAAGTTATAGTTAGCTTGAACGAGTTTGAGTTGTTGCTCTGATGCTGTCAGATTATGATGAAAATTGAGATCGATTCGAGCGAACTCTTGTTTTTTATCATACTCATAAACAATCTTTTTTAAGCGCCATTCATTGATTTCCTTAAGGTGTGCTTGGTCATGGATAAAAAGGCGATGCTGTTGCTCGCGCTGCTTATCTAAAATATCTTTGTTGGTTCTAATAATTTGCTTGTTAAGTTCATTATCATAATTTCTGATCAAGCTTGTCAAAGCACGGTTGTGTTTTTCTTGATCATTGGGATCTTCCATAGATTTCATTTCATCTCTCATTTTTCTTGAGGTGATGAGTTTTTCTTTTTGGATGGTCTCGCGATAGGCTGAAAGCTTACTATTAAAAAGGGTTATTGCTTCATTGGATTCATGAATAATACGCTCTTTTTTAGCTTCATAAGCTGTTTTTTGAATATCGAATATAACATTCAGGCTATTCATCTTTTCGCTATATTTTTGTAAAGATTCTTTTTGAGCATTTTGATAATCAAGCTTTAAATCTTCAATAGCTTTTGTAATAGGCTTTAAATTATATTCGTGTGTCTTTTCAATCTCTGATAATGATTTTTGATGTTTCTTTTTGATTTCATTTATTTTTTTATTCAGTTGAATGGATAGCTGAGTATATGTATTTTTGATGATTAAATAGGTTTCATCATTTTCTTGATTAACCTTGAGTCCTTTATCCTGTATAACAGCAAGTTGCTCTTGATGTTCTGAATCAAGATTAAAGATTTGTTCATCCAAATTTTTTATCTTATTTTGAAAAGATTTTGCGATGGCTTCAACAGCTTCAGTTTTTTCATCTTCGATGAGTGAAGTTGTCTTTTGGTATGACTTTCTAACAGAAACCATGATCCGTTGGATTCCACTGAGTTCTCGCTTAAAATTATTATCTGCTTCTTGTAAATCTTCATTAGCTTTTTGATTGGCTTGTGCGATTCTAAATTCGATTTTTTCGAATTCAGCTTTTAAGTTTTGATTGATTTCGTGTGATTTTTGGATTCTTATCTTTTGACTTTTTTCGATTTCAGCATGATTTTTGTCTTCTAGTACCTTCATTGAGCGATGAAAATTCTCAACACTTGATGCATAAGCTTTGTTAATATCTAGATTTCTTTTTAGGTATTTAGCTATCAATTCTTGTTGGTTTTTCGCAATTTCTTCAAGAAATGGATTGATTTCGCGCAAAAGAACCACCAACTTCTTAGAAATTGGTAGATATTTCTTATCATTGCTTAATTGTTGTTTCAAATCATTTTCAAATGTTTTCAAATATTCAAACTTTTGGATAAGCATCACGTCCTAAAATAATTATAACATAATCATTGTATATGATAGAAAAAACTCGTCAAAAATGATATAATAAAAAGAAACTATAAAAGGTATGGTGATCTAAGTGTATGCATATATTTTGGGTAAAATAACTGAGATAAAACCAAGTTATGTCGTTGTTGAAAACAACGGTATTGGTTATTTAATCATTTCACCAAATCCATATAGTTATCATGAAAACGAGGAAGTCCAAATTTTTACTCATCATTATGTACGTGAAGATATCAATAATTTGTACGGATTCAAGAGTTTAGAGAGCAAGGAATTGTTTATTCGTCTAATTGGTGTTTCTGGAATCGGTCCTAAGAGTGCATTAAGTATTCTTGCTACTGATCAAATTCATGAAACGATACTTGCTATTGAAGAAAGTAATGTCAAATATCTTATGAAGTTCCCAGGCATCGGATTAAAGAGTGCGCAACAAATCATATTGGATTTGAAGGGCAAACTTGTCGAGGCTGATGAAGAACTCATACCAACACATAAAAACGATGTTGAAGATGCACTCAATGCTTTAGGTTACTCAAAGACAGAAATAAGAAAAGTCATGAAGAAACTAGATCATGACCAACCAGTAGAGACGATGATTAAACAAGCATTACAAATGCTCATTAAGTAGGTGGCTATGGATAAAGAACGTATTGTCACTGCGATGTCCACCAAAGAAGATGAGGATCAATCGCTTCGTCCGCAAACTCTTGATCAATATATCGGCCAAGATGATATCAAAGAAATGCTTGATGTCTATATCAAGGCAGCAGTTAAGCGTAAGGAAGCTTTAGATCATATCTTGCTTTATGGTCCTCCAGGATTAGGAAAAACAACTCTCGCACAGATCATTGCAAATGAACTTGGCGTTCAAATTAAAATAACAAGTGGCCCTGCCATTGAAAGAAGTGGTGATTTAGCTGCTGTTTTAAGTTCGCTTAATCCAGGTGATGTTTTATTTATTGATGAAATACATAGACTCCCTCGTTTTGTTGAAGAAGTGCTTTATGCAGCTATGGAGGATTATGTCTTAGATATTGTGATTGGTAAAGATCATGAATCACGTTCAATTCGAATTGATTTGCCTCCTTTTACTTTAATTGGAGCAACCACAAGATTTGGTGATTTATCCGCACCACTACGCGATCGTTTTGGTGTTGTTTTCAGACTTTCTTACTATAATGTTGAAGATTTAAAAAAGATTGTTCTAAGAACATCTAAAGTCTATCAAAATGATATTGAAAAAGATGCGATTGACTCACTTGCTCTAAGGAGTAGAGGAACACCTAGAATAGCAAATAGATTGTTTAGAAGAGTCAGAGATTTCGCAGAAATCATTGGTGATGGGATCATCACTGAAAAAATTACTAATCATGCACTTTCCAAATTGGGTATTGATCATAATGGACTTGATCACACAGATTATCGTTATTTAAGAAGCATCGTAGAAAAATTTGGTGGTGGTCCTGTAGGCATTGAAACGCTTGCTGCAACCATCAGTGAAGAAATTACAACCATCGAAGATGTTTACGAACCCTTTTTACTTCAAGAAGGCTATATCAAAAGAACAGCTCGAGGTCGTGTAGCTACTGAAAAGGCTTATCAATCTTTAGGCATAAAATTTTATAAGGGATTATTTAATGATGAAAGTTAATGATTTTGATTTTGTACTGCCAAAGGAAAAAATAGCACAACACCCCAGTGAAAAAAGAGATCATTCAAAACTGATGGTAGTTGATCGTAAGAGTCAACAACTGTCTCATCTTCATTTTTATGAAATCATTGATGAATTAGATCAAAATGATGTTTTAGTAATCAATGATACAAAGGTCATTCCTGCCAGACTGATGGGTGTTAAAGAAAAAACTGATGCCTTAATCGAAATCTTATTATTAAAAGAGTTAGAAAAAGATACCTGGGAAGCAATGACTAAACCAGCAAAAAGAGTCAAATTAGGAACCAAGATTCACTTTGAATCCTTATTGGTTGCACAGTGTATTGAAATCAAAGAAGAAGGCATTCGCGTATTCAAGTTGTCTTATGAAGGTTTATTCATAGAGACTTTAGAAAAACTAGGTACGATGCCACTTCCTCCATATATCACTGAAAAACTCGTTGATAAAGATCGGTATCAGACTGTCTATGCCAAAGATTTAGGAAGTGCTGCTGCTCCGACAGCTGGCCTTCATTTCACAAAAGAACTTCTGAAAAAGATTAAAGATAAAGGCATCGAGATTATTCCGGTGACACTTCATGTTGGCCTAGGTACGTTCAAACCGGTATCCGAAGAAGATATTACAAAACATCATATGCATGAGGAAACGTATACATTAACAGAAGAAAGCACATCAAGATTAAATCAAGCAATCGCTTTTAAGAAAAATATTGTATGCGTTGGAACAACTTCACTAAGAACGATTGAAAGCAATTATCATGAAGGATTTCATGCTGGAACTTATCAAACTAGTATTTTTATTTATCCAGGATATCAATTTAAAGCTGTAAGTAAACTGATTACTAATTTCCATCTGCCAAAATCTACACTCATTATGCTTGTCAGTGCACTTGCAGGAAATCAATTCATTAAGGATGCATATCAAGAAGCGATAGATAAAGATTACCGATTTTTCTCATTTGGTGACGCAATGTTTATAAAGTAATTGAAATTCAAATCAAAAATAGATATAATCTATTTATATGGTGAAAAAAGATGAAAATATTATTAGTTCAAACAACAAGTTCATACTTCATTATTCTTACAATCATTATCATACTGATCGTAGCACTCCTTTTCCTATTAGGTAATCTTAAAAAGAGAAAACCTAAGGAATCTCCACTTGATCTAAATTTCCTTGAAGAACTTTATATTGCTTTAGGTGGAGGACCAAATATCTTAGGAATCTCTAGAGAACACCAAAGACTACAAGTCAAGGTTCTTCAAATGAAAAGTGTAGATGCGAATAAATTAAAAGAACTTGGAACACCTGCCTTTGTCAAAGGCAAGGAAATCACCTTACTCATTAAAAATCACACACAAGACGTACTATCATTTTTAAATGATAGAAGAAAAGAGGACTCTTAATGGAACAATTTTTCCTAATCACATCTGAATTTGGCATACATGCCCGTCCAGCGACCCGATTGGTCAACTTAGCGATGTCATTTCATTCTGAAATAGACTTAAGCGTGAATGAAAAAACAGTGAACTTGAAATCAATTATGGGATTGATGTCTTTGGGTATCTATAAAGGTGAATTGATTAAAGTCAATGTGACCGGTAGTGATGCTGAAAAAGCAATTTCTTCAATTGCGGATTTTATCCTCACTGAAAATCTTGGACGATTGGCTTAATCATTTAATTTAAAGCATAAAGTGGTGGTCATGCTACCACTTTTATAGTTTTTAGAGATTGGAAATGATAGCATGCGACAAAAAAAATTAAAATATGTATCACCTGAACTCCTTGAATCTCAAGGTGTTCTTATGAACATCGAGCCTCTAGAATTGAAGTCAGTTCCTACATTCCTTGAAGTTGGAAGCGGTAAGGGACTATTTATCACTTCCCTTGCTAAAGACAACCCTGAATGTGTCTATATCGCTATGGAAATCAATATGAACATTTGTTACCGCATACTAGAAAAGAAATTAGCACTTAATCTAGATAATCTGATCATTATCTTAGGGGATGCAGAAAATCTCTTATCTTATTTGAAACCGCAATCAATTGATGGTCTTTATCTCAACTTTTCTGATCCATGGCCAAAAAAGAAGCATCATAAAAGACGCTTAACAGCACCTACTTTTATGGAAAAGTATGTACAAATCCTAAAGGATCAAGCATTCATACAGTTTAGAACGGATCAAATTGATTTATTTGATTCAAGCATTGAATACATGCATCAATACATTAAGATGGAAAAAATTGATTATCATTTAGAGCCATCAAAGTATATGACGGAATACGAAATTAGAAAAAGAGAAATCGGACCCATTTATCAACTGATTGGAAAGGTAGAACATCATGCTAAAGAAAATATATAAAGATTTGTTTGATCTAGCTGGAACAAGTGGATATGAAAAAGACATTAGAAGCTATATGCGTCATTACATGGAAAAATTTCCTAATTATGAAATTAAAACGGATCGACTAGGTTCAATTTTTGCAGTTAAAAAAGCTAAAGATCCAAATGCTTTAGTCATTATGGTCGCTGGTCATATGGATGAAGTAGGATTGATTGTTACTGGTATCAATGAATTTGGGATGCTAAAGCTACAAAATCTTGGTAGCCTTAATGGTGAGGTTTTGGTCTCTCAGGTACTCAACGTTTATACTAAAAATGGCGTTATTAAAGGCATTATCGGAGCGCTTCCTCCTCATTTAAAAACAGAGCAGAGCGCTTTAATATCTGATTTAATCCTAGATGTTGGAGCAAGCTCTAAAGAAGAAGCATTATCTTTTGGTGTTCTTCCAGGAGATATGGTTTTATATGATAATCCATTTGCATATACGAAAAACCCAAATCGAATCATTTCCAAATCCATAGATAATCGTTATGGATGTGGTCTCGCTTTAGAAACAATTGAGAAATTTAATGATGTGACTTTGCCATTTACTCTAGTTGTTGGAGCAACCGTTCAAGAAGAAGTTGGACTCAGAGGTGCTGAAACAGCAGTTCAAACCTTCAATCCTGATGTCTTCTTAGCCCTTGATGCTTCACCAGTCAATGATATGGAAGACAAAGAAGCATTAGGTGCACTTGGAAAAGGATTTTTGCTTCGTATGTATGATCCAAGAAATGTCATGCATCAAGGACTCATGGATTTTTTTATCAAACTTGCTAAAAAACATCAAATCGACTATCAGTATTTCGTTTCCAAAGGTGGAACAGATGCAGCTAAGGCACTAGACTTAAATGCTGGTGTTCTAGCAACAACCATTGGTCTACCTGCAAGATACATTCATTCAACAGCAGCAATGATGGATTTAAGAGATCTTGAGTCAGCAAAAAAAATGCTTTTTCAAGTCCTTAAATCATTAAATCCTGAAGTGATTAGAAAGTTAAAGGAGAGTAATTCATGAATATCAAATTAAATAATGGCGTATTGATGCCACAGTTTGGCTTAGGTACATTTTTAGTACCTGATGGACAAAGTGCCTATGAGACCGTGAAATATGCATTAAAGATGGGTTATAGACATATTGATACGGCTCAGATGTATCAAAATGAAGAAAGTGTTGGAGATGCACTTCATGATTCTGGAATTCCAAGAAACGAAGTGTTCATCACAACAAAACAAAGAGTGCACTCAACTGTAGCAAATATGCAAAAAGCATTTGATGAATCACTTGCAAAGCTAAAGACTGATTATGTCGATTTGTTTTTGATTCACTGGCCAAATCATGATAAGAAAATCAACCAACAGACATGGGCATTCTTTGAATCACTTTATGAAAAGAAGCTAGTTAGAGCAATTGGCGTTTCTAATTTCCAAAAACATCACTTAAATGATTTGCTAGAGACAGCAAAGATCAAACCAATGGTCAATCAAGTTGAGTTGCATCCAGGCTTGACTCAAGTCCCCCTTAAGGCTTACTTAGATGATTTGAATATAGCCATTGAATCTTATGGACCTTTTATGAAAGGTGGCGTCTTTGATGGTATCTGGTATGATGGGCTTAAGCCTATTGCTGATAAATATCAAGCCTCTATTCCTCAAATCATTATTGCTTGGGGCTTGGCAAGAGGTATCATTATGATTCCTAAATCAGTGACACCTTCAAGAATAGAAGAAAACTTCAAGGGTCAATTCATTCAATTGACACCTGAAGAAGTAGAAATCATCAATGGTTTGAATAGAGGTAAAAGAGTCTATACAGACCCTGACAATAGTCCTTGGGGACCTTATAAAGAATAGTCTTAGGAAACTAAGGCTTTTTTTATTGTCTTTTTTATAAAAAAGAGTTATAATGAAAGTACTTATGGGACCCATAGTGGCCTAAAAAGGAGAAAAAATGAAAAAGAATAGTATTCAAGATTTAACGTTGACGGCAGTCTTCACAGCGATTATTTTAGTAATGATTTTTGTACCACAGCTTGGTTTTATCACATTAACTCCAGCTGTCAGTGTAACCATCGTTCATATTCCTGTGTTGATCGGCGTTTTTTTGTTGCCTAAGAGATATGCAATACTTCTAGGATTGTTTTTTGGTGTTGGCTCATGGATTAGATCATTCACACCGATGGGGCCATTAGATGTACTCTTTCAATACCCTTGGATTTCAGTTTTACCACGCGTCTTATTTGCGGTAGCTGCAATCTATATTTACAAGGGATTAAAAGCCGTTGATGGCAAATTCAAACATAGTGACATCTATATGTTTGGTGCTGTGGTATTCATTACTGCCTTTGGAACATTTTATGGTGCAAAAGCTGTTTCTGGATTCACTGGTTGGAATTTCAATATTCTAGCACCAATAGCATTAGCTATTGTTGGAGTATTTATAACACTCTATTTTGCTTTTGTTAAATCAAATGACAAGACAAAAATGCTTGTGCCATCGACTTTTATTATCAGTACTGTTGTCCATACAATTTTAGTCCTTTCAGCACTTGTTATATTTGCACCTCAAAATATCATTGACCTCTTTGGAACAACTGATTTGTTTGGTGTAGTTTATACAATTGCTGTAACCAATGGTTTAGTAGAAGCATTAGCTGCTGCAGTCATAGGTACACCAATTGTTTTAGCTTTACAAATTATTAAAAATAAACGATGAAATGAGTGATTTGATGATTTTATTATTTGATGTAGGAAATACAAATATTAGCATAGGGCTTTCTGATGGGAAAAACGTCAGTGAGACATTCAGACTTAACACTGAAGTCACGAAAACCGCTGATGAATACTTTATAGCAATGAAAAGTTTGATTGACATGAAAAAGATTCATGCAGTCGCCATTTCATCTGTTGTACCTCGGATTACAGAAAAACTCAAAGATATTTGCAATCGTTTTTTGAACCTCGAACCTTTAACCATAGGTCCTGGCATAAAAACTGGTCTTAACGTAAAAACTGACAATCCAAGAGAAGTAGGTGCTGATCTCATTTGTGGTGCTGTTGCAGTCGAACTAATCAAAAGTCCAGTACTCGTCATCGATTTAGGAACTGCTATCAAATATATCTATGTGAAAAATAAAACAATCTTAGGTGTAATCATCACACCTGGTGTTAATATCTCAATCAAAGCTCTTGTTGGTAATACTGCATTACTCCCTGATATCGATATCGAAGTACCTAAAAAAGTACTAGGCACCAATACAATTAGTTGTATGCAATCAGGAGTCACCTATGGTGTAGCTGCTCAAGTTGATGGCTTAATAGAGCGTATTAGTGATGAAGTCAAAGAAGATTTTAGCGTGATTTTAACTGGTGGATTATCTCAAACAATCGCTCCATTATGCAAGCACAAGCTCTCAAGAGACCCAGATTTGGTTCTAAAAGGTCTATTGAATATATTCAATCGAAATGAAGTTTCTAGTAAACAACCAGTTAATCCTGGTTATTTTTTTCTCAAAATAGTTTATAATAATTTTAGGTGATGAAAATGTCTCATATTGAAAATTATGAGTTTTGGCTCAAACAAAAAGATCTTGATCCAAACTTGAAAACAGAACTATTACAATTGAATAATGAACAAATCAAGGAAAGTTTCTATACGGATCTCGGTTTTGGAACGGGTGGCATGCGTGGATTGATGGGTGTTGGAACCAATCGAATCAATGTCTATACCATCAGAAGAGCTACTTTAGGATTTGCTACCTATATCAAGAAAAACAATATCAAAGGTGGTATTGCTATTTCATATGATAACCGAAAGGATTCAAAGTTGTTTGCCTATCAATCAGCAATGGTCCTTGCAAGCCAAGGCATAGATTCTTATTTGTTCGATGATTTAAGACCGACACCGATGCTATCATATGCAGTTCGTTATTTTCATGGAGCTGGTGGCATCATGATTACAGCGTCACATAATCCTAAAGAGTATAATGGCTATAAAGCTTATGATGCGACTGGGGCTCAATTATCGCCTCATGATGCTGATTTGGTCATTGCTGAGATTAATGCAATCAAAAATCCATTTGAAATCGAACTCAAAGATGATGAGCACATTCATCATATCGATTCGTCATTTGATGAACTCTATTTAGATGAGGTGGAAACAATTAGAATCAATGATTTTGAGTCTAAGCCTGTTAAAATCGTTTACTCACCATTGCATGGTGCAGGTGGACCCATTATTCCTGAGTTTATGAAAAAGCATGGCTTTGATATTTATCCTTATATGCCGCAAATGATCAATGATCCGGCATTTCCTAATACAAAGTCATCAAATCCTGAAGAAGAAAAAGCTTATGAAAGCACGATTCAATATGCAAAAGAAATAGGTGCAGAAATCGTCATGGTTACAGACCCTGATGCTGATCGATTGGGCATTGCTGTACTTCACAATAATGAATACAGATTACTTACAGGGAACCAAACAGCAGCAATTGAGCTTTATTATATCCTAAGTGAAAAGAAGAAAAACCATTCACTTCCCAATCAGGGTTATGTCTATACAACCAACGTGACCACAAATATGATTGAGGTCATCGCAAAATCATATAATATGCACGTTGTCACAACACTTACTGGTTTCAAATTCATTGGTGAACAAGCTGAACTGAATCAGGATAAAGGCATTTATGTCTTTGGTTGTGAAGAATCATATGGTAGCTTAGTCAAAGACTTCGTTAGAGATAAAGATGCTGTTCAGGCAGTTTATCTACTTGCTGAAATCGCAAACTATGTAGATTTGCATCATATGACAATGATTGATTATTTAGAGCATATCTATCAAAAATATGGTTATTATTATGAGTATACACATAATATTTTCTTAAAAGGAATCGCTGGTATCGAAAAAATCAATGCCATCATGGATCACTTTAGACAAAATCCACCAAAGATGGAAAACAAAAAATTACTGTCTTATGATGATGTTTTAAAAGGAGTTCATGTTAAGAATCATAAGGAAACAAAGCTCGCATATCCAAAATCTAATGTCTTAAAATATTATTTTGAAGATGATCATTGGATCGTATTTAGACCAAGTGGAACCGAACCCAAACTTAAAATATATTTTGGTACAAAAGCAGATTCAATGGAACAAGCTCAACTTGAAGTTGAGAAATTCAACGATAAAATATTAAAAGAAATCGAATCTTTATAGGAGGGAACATGTATAAACAAAGAAGAACAAACTATTTAAATCAAATCAAATCCAATGCACTATCACTATTTTTTTCAGGACGTGCACCTCAAAAATCAAATGATCAATATTATCCTTTTTCTGTTAACCGCAATTTCTTTTATTTGACAGGAATTGATCAAGAAAATGTTGTATTATTGATTGCTAAGGGAAAACAAGAGACCGTATCTTATCTTTTCATTGCTGAAAATGATCCTGTCAAAGTTTTATGGGATGGTGCTGGCCTTTCATTTGAAGAAGCAAGTAAGGCTGCTGAAATAGAATTAGAAAATGTGCGTGCAATCGGTCAATTAGATCGTTTTATTCATTCACTCTTGTCGACTACAAGAAGTGCTTTATTTGGTCATATCGATACTTTTTATCTTGATTTGGAACGTCAAAGTGAGATTGCATTAGATACAGTTGCTATTTCTTATGCTCATCAGCTGAGATCACTTTATCCATTCTTAAATATTATTTCTAATCAAATGATTCTAGCTGAGCAAAGAATGGTCAAAGATGCTCATGAAATATCTGAAACCCAAAAAGCAATCGATATCACAGAAAAAGGGTTAGATCGTATCATGAGAAAATTAAAACCTGGTGCTTTTGAATACCAAATCGAGGCTGAATACAATCTTGTCTTAAATCAACATCGTGTTTCTCCATCATTTGATACGATTGCTGCATCCGGAAAAAATGCTACAGTTTTACATTATGTAGATAATAAGGATGAAATTAAAGATGGCACTTTAATCCTATTGGATTTAGGTGTTAAATATGGTAACTACTGTTCAGATATCACAAGAGTCTATCCAGCAAATGGTACATTTACTGAAAGACAAAAAGCAGTTTATCAAGTTGTGCTTGACGTGAATAAAAAGTCAATTGAATGGTTGAAACCAGGTGTTACTGTAGGTGAATTCAAAGAATACGGGAAAAATCTATTGATTGAAGGCGCTAAAAAACTTGGACTAATCAAAGATGATCAAGATATTGTTAAATATTACTATCATGGACTTGGTCATTATTTAGGACTTGATGTTCATGATGTCGGAAATTATAGTGCTGTGATTCCTGAAGGTGCTCTCATCACTGTTGAACCAGGTTTATATATTGCTGAAGAAGGTATTGGCATTCGGATTGAAGATGATGTGTATGTCACTTCAGACGGTCCAGTTAATTTATCAGCGTCTATTATTAAAGAAATTAAAGACATTGAAGCGTTTATGAAAAAGTAACTAAAATTCCAGTTCATTGAGCTGGAATTTTTTTTGTAGTAAAATATCGTGATCTTTCTACTATAGAGTAGGAGGATAAAATTATGAAAAAAATCGTATTGATCATTTTATTATGTGCATTCATGTTAAGTTCTACACACGTCTCTATAGGTTCGACAAATTATCAAAGCTTTGAATCGATTACTGTACCATCTGGAAGCTTATTGGAAAATTTTAGTGATGATGATTATGCAACATACTATAAACATGTTGATAAAAGGAAGTTTATGGGATGGAATATCTATAAAGTCAACTCCAATGCTAAAGTAACCTATATATCAGAAACACTATTTTCTTATTATAACGATGGTTATACAGCAATTGATTACACCTATAAATTAGAGCGAAAAATGTCATCAAAGTTAGGTATATCAGCAACTGGAACGATTGGTATCAAAGTGTCATCTGGGGAAAGAGCTTTTAAAAAGAACTTAGATAGCTCACTTAAGCTTTCTTCAGATTATACGGTTTCACATGATGACAAGGAATCCTATGAGATCAGTTTGAAAGTGGATCCTGGCACTCAAGTTGATTTGTATATTTATGGTGAGGGAAAATTGACCAATGGTGTAGCGAGCCTTTACTTTTTTTGGATTCGAACCGATCGTGGGGGATATGAGATTTTTGTTGTAACAACTGAATATCAAAGGTTGGAGAAAAAGAAAATATGAAGCATACAGCCTTCATATTTAGCCTTGTAGTCTTGATTTCAATGATGGCTATCATTATCACAAATAATATAGAAAAAGTGCCTAAAAGGCTCTTAAGCGTGCAAAAATACTATAGTTATCTTTATGAAGATGATCTGGAAATGAAAATTCCATTATATTTAAACGATATTGATCATCCAATTGCTCATGCATCAAGCTATGATGCCATTTTGTTAACCAATCCTGATGAGAGTAAGATGATTCAATTAGAGCTTTCAAAAATAACTTATGGTTATGAAGAATTTTACTTGAATGAGAAGTTTTATCAAATGACACTACATCTCGAGTTACCCAATTTAGGAGAAGATTTCTTAATTGAGGATTTGGTGATGAAAGTTTCACTTGTTAATGGAGATAGTTATGAATTTTCTTTAGGTGTGTTATCTTTGATGTCAATTACTTCAGATAGTGATGCCCTTGATTGGAGTGCGCTTGAAGGACGTAAGAATGAATCTTTATTTATCTCAAGACTTAAAACGATTATCATTGAATATACAACATGCCTCAAGGAAATTGATAATATCTTAATTGGTATCGATAGCCAGGTAGCTTTTAATGTTGAACAAGATCAAATCGTGCTAACAATAGTTGATCAATATATCTTAATGGATGATGTCCCCATCATCATTCATTATAGTGATGGTTCTATCCAGACAATTGCTAATTTCAGATATATGTTTGATTATGAGATTTTAAAGGATAGCGGCATGCTAATCACACCTTATGCCCTTAATTAAAATGCAAAATGCTGGGAAAAACTATTTATCTAGAACCTTTGATTTGGAAATCAATCCCAGTGATTTCATTTTGGTGAGTGGGGATAACGGTAATGGGAAAACCACTTTGATTCAATTGGTATTAGGTTTCACAAGACCGGATCATGGGATAGTTGAATCTAAAAAATTAAAAATCGGTTATTTACCAGAAAAAACAATGTTACCAATGTTCGTCAAAGTCATGCCTTACCTTGAAACATTAGCAAGGATCAAGCGCTCTAAAATCGATCAGCATTTATTACTTTCTTTTAATATCCCCATTTTTAAAAGCATTCATGAGTTATCTAAAGGTAATCAGCAAAAGCTTGCTATTGTATCCACATTTATTGGAAAACCTGATTTGATCATCTTAGATGAGCCTTTATCCGGACTAGACTATGAGAGCACACATATCCTAAAAGGATATATTGAAAAGAAAAAAGAAGAAGGGATGAGTTTTATCGTCTCTACACATCAACCTGAACTGTTCATTCATCTAGCAGATCAGCATATCAAATTATGATTCGATACTTTTATCTTCACTTATTTTACTCAAAAAAAAGAACCATCTTCATCTTGGGGTTCATCATCTGGATTGGTTTAATGACTTTGCTGATCTATCATGATGAGCCCATTTTTGAGCAAAGACTTTATAGTGAACAAAATCAGGTCTATTATGAACAAATCATGAGAAGCCTATTGATGCTGCTTTGTCCTTTTTTTGTTGTCTTAATCACTATGGATCACGATCAACAGCATCTCAAACCAATGATTAGTTATTTTGGAAGGAAGAAGATAGCATATCTTAAACTGATTTTTTACTTTTTAGTTCTTACTTGGTTATATTCAATGTTTTTCATGATTTACCACATCTTACCTTTTTATTTGACCTCATACTATACTTATGACACTTCTTCATATATGCTATTTCTAAATCTATATTCAGATGGCTTAATGACAACAATACTTGTCTTCATTTTAATTAAAGATAAGCACAAAGCTTTTTCAATCCTTATTGCATTATTTTATGTGTTATATAGTTTTTTATTGGAAGATCATCCGAATATCATCTTTTTTTATCTTTTTCCTCAATTTTCTGCGTTTTTTTCAACATTAACCCTTGCTTACTATTACAAATTGTGTTATATTTGTCTAGGATTAACTATCTATTTCTTTCAAATCAATTTTGAAACACTTTAATGTCTATTATCCTTGACTTTGAGAGCAAAAATGGTATAATCTTACTGTATTTAAATATGAGTGAAAAGAAGAGGTACCCTCTCGCCTGATGAATGAATTCGTAGGCAAAAAGTCACGTTATTAATTTGACGTTACAAGTGGGTGCAATATGTACACACTTTTTTCTTTTCTAAAATACATGGAAACGGAGGTGGACTGCATTAAACAAATTCAAAAGAAGAATACTGATCTAGTGAACGAATCTATTCCTTATGGCGATTTACTTGTCATCGATGAAAACGGTGGTAAAGTTGGAATCATCTCTCGCCGTGAAGCCTTAGCTATGGCTGCGCAAAAGGAACTTGATGTCGTAGTTGTGTCACCAGATTCGAAACCAATGGTTGCTAAATTCATGGATTATTCTAAGTATCGTTTTGAACAACAAAAGAAACTTAAGGAAATCAAGAAGAATCAGCATATTGTTGAACTCAAGGAAATACGTTTGAGCCCAACCATTGACAAGCACGACCTGGAAACAAAATTAAAACACGCAATCAAATTCTTAGAAAAAGGCGATAAGGTCAAACTATCAATTCGTTTCTACGGTAGAATGATCACTCATAGCGAAGTCGGCAGACAAGTTATGATGAGCTTTATTGAGGCTGTTGGATCAAAGGCGATTATTGAAGCAAAGCCTAAGATGGACGGCAGAAGTCTAATTGCAATACTTGCACCAATTATTACTACATAAAAAAGGAAGGTTACAATCATGCCAAAACAAAAGACACATAGTGGTTTGAAAAAGAGAATCAAAGTTACTGGAACAGGTAAGCTTATGCGTGGCCATGCTTACAAGAACCATTTAGCTGCATCAAAAACAACGAAACAAAATAGACAATTAAGAGGCGAAACAAGTGTTCATCCTACGGATGCAAAACGCATCAAGGCTCTTATTTCTAACATGTTGTAGGAGGAATAGAAAATGCCAAGAGTTAAAGCTGGGGTTACAGCAAAAAAACGCCATAAGAAAATATTGAAATTAGCCAAAGGTTACTTTGGATCGAAGAGAACATTATATCGTACTGCTCATGAACAAGTCATGCGTTCATTAGCATATGCATATCGTGATCGTAAGCAAAGAAAAAGACAATTCAGAAAACTTTGGATTACTCGTATCAATGCAGGAGCAAAAGCTAATGGAATGAAGTATTCAACATTAATCCATGGTTTATCACTTGCAAATGTACAAGTCAATCGTAAGATGCTTTCTGATATCGCTATTTTCCAACCTGAAGATTTTACTGCTTATTGCAAACTTGCAAAAGATGCATTAGCTGGAAATTTACCAAAGGTAACTGAAACACAACCTAAAAAAGAAGCTCCAAAGAAAGTTGAAGTGACTGCAGAAGTTCCAACAAAAGTTCAACCTAAAGCAAAGGCTCCAAAAGCTGAAGTAACAAAAGTTGAAGTGACCAAAGTTGAAACACCTAAAGTTGAAGTGACTAGAGTTGAAGTGACTAAAGAAGTTGTAGATTATTCTAAATTACTTGTTAAAGACTTAAAAGCATTAGCAGAAAAAAAGAATATCGAAGGTTCTGACAAGATGTTGAAAGCTGATTTAGTCAAGGCTTTATCAGATTTAAACTAAAATTCAAAAAGGTGGAATATTTCACCTTTTTTTTGTATAATAGATTTAGGGGTTTAATTATGAAAAGACGCATAGTTATTGCAGGTTCACTTACAATCTTAATCTTGATTACAATACCAGTATCCTTGATTCTATTTAATTTAAAAGGTCAAGGCATTTTCATGATATCGGCTATTATAGCACTCGTGTATATTGGGATTTATGTTTTTGGTGGCGTTCCAAAGCTGATTATAAACGCGATATATGGACTTTTGACGGCACTATTTTTATTTTTGCTTGCTGAGCCTTATCATTTGCCAATTGTGATTGTTGGAACATTGCTTGTTGTTCTCAATCCATTATCAAGTTTTGAAAGCTATCTCAATACACACTTAAATGATGAAGATGTTTTACCAGTTAGATTTAGCATTAGAGGATCCTATTGGCCATTCTTTTCTTATAGAAAAGAGATGAAGAATTTCTATCATTTACCTCAAGCAAGAAAATTATATACGAAAAAATCATATCTCTATTTAAGACAAATAACAACCTTGATGTTATTTTCATTGGGTATCTTTTTATTTATCCTCAGTATTAACTCAATTGCCAATTCACTAGACAATTTTAACTGGATCCGTTTCTTTATCTTTTATATCATTATCATTGTATTCGTTCTTGCTTTCTTTATGTTCAAAAAAGGATTCACATCTACTTTTAGAACTTTAGTCGTTTCTTTATTCCCACCAGTAACCTATTTATTTTTAGTTTCTGACTTTCCACCGGCTATTCGTTATAGCTTTGCTGGATCATTTGTCATATTTGGAATAGTCGTCTCTATTATAGAATTGGTTAATTTTTACCAAAGAGTAGCTTATGACAGCTATCATTATTATGATGTTGAAGATCAAAAAGAAATTTATGCAAATGCTTTATTTGAGCCTTTAGTTTATAATGAGACTTATATTTTATGTGCAGAATATCAGATTAGAGTCACATTAGAGCAATTTCAAAAGCAATTTCATGACATTTTAGTTTATGCAAATTATTTTAAGATTCTTATCACAGCTTATTCATTCAAGAAAAATACAGTGTATTTATATGCTGACTTTCATGAAAAGAATGAGAAGAGATATGAAAAATTTAAATCGTTTTTAGAAGCAAAGTTCAAAATGGCTGTATCATCAACACTGACAGTAGATCCTAATAAAGAGATTTATGAGAAGACCTTTTTCCATCGTACCAATTACATTATCGCCAGAGCTCAAAGCTTAGCAAGTCTACTCAAGGAACTAGAAATCAGAACGAAAATCATTATCAGTTTTATTGTTTATTTTGAACTTGACGATGAACTAGAAGCCTTTGGAAAAGAATATACATGCACTGAATTAGATGAATTAAGTGATGATGCCTACAATACAGTCCGTATTGATATTCCTTGCATCAATGTGGACTATATGATTGAATCTAAGATTCGAGAGCTTTTACTAGCACTCTTGATTCATAATGGTAAGTTCGTTAGAGTTTCTGTGTATTATTAAAAAAAATGATTATCTTATAGAATAAGATAGAAAATATTAAATTTCAGGCGCTAATCCTTGTTAGTGCCTTTATTTTACTTGACAAAAATAGCTGTTAGTGATAAATTGAAGGTGAACCTAGGGAGCAGCCGTGGAACCCAAAGCTTTAAATTGGAAGTTGAAACGATGTGGGCGTGAAAGCCAAGTCATTGGAATCCCGAAACATCGAAAAGTTAACTCCCCCCTGAACTATTTCGTTCTCACAGCTTTCTAGGCTTTTTTAATGCAAAAAAATATGTTATAATCTCACTAAGTGAAAATGAGGTAAAAGATATGATTGAAACTTTAAAAGTCCTAAAAGAATTATCAATGCTGCCTGGTGTTCCTGGAAATGAAAAGAAGGTTAGTCAGTATATTGTCTCAGAGATTAAAAGCCATGTCGATGAAATTAAATACGACCATCTTGGATCTGTCATTGGAATTAAAAACCAAATAGGTCCAAAAATCATGATAGCAGGACACATGGATGAGGTAGGACTATTGGTGACGCAAATCACTAAAGAAGGTTTTGTCAAATTCCAAACACTTGGGGGTTGGTTTTCACAAGTTATGCTTGCTCAAGTTTGGGAGATTTCTACTAAAAAAGGGATCGTTTTTGCCGTTACAGGCGTAAAGCCACCTCACTTAATTCCTGCAGATAAGAAAAATGTTGCGATTGCAATTGAGTCCATGTACTTAGATTTAGGTGTATCTTCTAAAGAAGAAGCTATAGCCTTAGGTGTTGAACCTGGCAATATGGTCACTCCACATACAGAGTTCAAGGTCTTAGGTAACCAAAAATACCTATTAGGCAAGGCATGGGACAATAGAATTGGTAGTGCTGTCGTCATTGAAGTCCTTAAAAGATTAAAAGATCATCCAAATCAGCTTTTTGGAACTTTTACTGTTCAAGAAGAAATGGGTTTAAGAGGAGCTAAAACAAGTTCATATGTTGTCGCTCCAGAAGTAGCTATAGCAGTTGACTCTGGTTTAGGAACTGATGTTCCTGGTGGCGAAGCTACAGACCAATCATTAGGCAAAGGTCCACAAATTTTACTTTATGATAGTGGATTGGTTCCAAATCAGGCATTAAGAAGATTGGCTGTTGAGACTGCTATTGAAGAGAATATCCCTTATCAGGAAGGTATTATCAATGTTGGAAGAACTGATGCAGGACATATGCATTTAGCACATCAAGGAGCTGCTGGACTTTCCATTTGCATACCTACAAGATATCTTCACTCACATACATCAATCATTCACCTTGACGATTATGAAAATACGGTGAAACTGGTCTTAGCAATCATCAAAAAACTTGATCAAAAGACAGTTGATCAAATCCTAAATAATTAGACAAAAACACATATATTGAGCACTCAAAGAGTGCTTTTTATTTGTGAAGTGTTCTATAAGAGTCTATAATTGAATTATAAGAGAATGACATTTAACAATAGATTTTAGATTTTAAGCAATGAAAGGATACAACATGACTAGAAAAACAATGAAAGTTAGCAACATCACATGTGCTCAATGCGCAAAATCAATAGAAACCTATTTTGATACACTAGATGACATTGATGCGAAAGTACTTGTCACATCAAAAAAAGTCATATTTAACTATAACGAAGCATCATATGATCAAGACCAATTAGCCAATCATTTGCGAATTATTGGATATTATCCAATTTTAAATAGTGAAGAAATGGAAAAAGCAAAAAAAAGAGATCTCATAGATCTCATTCTTGCAGGTATTTTAACATTCCCATTATTATGGACAATGTTCTTTCATTTGGGTATATCTATCTATGTTCCTGAAATACTTTTGAATGGCTATGTCCAATGGGCAATCACGACTCCGATCCTATTTTATGTAGGCAGAAGATTTTTTCAGGCAACTTATCATCAGATTAAAGGTAAAAATTTAGGGATGGATACCTTGGTCGTATTAGGGACAAGTGCTGCTTATATCTTTTCAATCTATCAGACCTTGACTTATGCAGGTCATGGTATGCAACATATGCCTGACCTATATTTTGAGACCACAGCTGTAATCATTTTCATGGTCTTGATTGGAAATTTCTTTGAAAATCGAGTTAAGGAAAAAACAAGTGATGCACTTCAATCCTTGATCAGCTTAGGTGCTAAAGAAGCTCGTGTCAGAAGAGACGGCAAAGAAATCATGCTATCTGTAGATGAGGTTCAACCTGGCGATATCATGATTGTTCTTGCAAATGAAAAGATTGCTCTAGATGGAGTGATCATTAAAGGTAAGAGTTATGTTGATGAAGCAATGATTACAGGAGAACCTATGCCATCATTTAAAGAGGTTGGAGCATCTGTCATTGGTTCAACGTTCAACATGATTGAAACCATAGAAGTCAAAGTCACTGCCGTTGGATCTGATACTGTACTTGCCAATATCATCCAAATGGTTGAAGATACAGCTTTAATTAAGCCAAAAGCTCAAAGAATTGCTGATAAAATTGCAGCATTATTTGTTCCAGTGGTTGTCTTAATCAGTATCATCGTCTTTATCTTATGGGCATTTGTTATTGGTGGAGGAAATCCTTTAGGTGAAGCATTTGCACCTGCAATAGCTGTATTAGTGATTTCTTGTCCATGTGCTTTAGGTTTAGCAACACCTACATCGATATCAGTTGGTAGTGGTATTGCCTTTAAGGAAGGTATTCTTTATAAGGGTGGCGAATTCTTTGAAGTAGCCAATAAAATTAATGCAATCGCGTTTGATAAAACAGGGACACTAACTAAAGGTCATCCTGAATTAAGTGATTTCTTAGGCGAAAAAGATACATTGGTCTATTCAGCATCATTAGAAAAACATTCGAACCATCCAATTGCTAAAGCAATCACTGATGCTTTTGATGGAGATTATCTAGAAGTAGAAGATTTTGAAGTCATGCTTGGTAAAGGTGTTAAGGGCATCATCAATAAAAAGGTAGTTTATGTTGGTTCACTTAATATGCTCAAGGATTTGAAATTAGATCCTAAGGCATTTGATTATAATCTTTTTTTGAGTCAAGGTAAAACCGTATTTTTTACAGTCATCGATACTTTAGTTGTCAATATGATCGCAGTTGAAGATCCGATTAAGGAAACTGCTAAAGGTGTTATCACTGAACTTAAGAGAAGAAATATCACACCTTATATGATTACAGGTGATCAACAAATCACAGCTGAATATATCGCATCCTTACTAGGAATTGAGCATGTATTTGCAGAAGTATTACCACATGAAAAAGCACAGAAAATTCTTGAAATTCAACAAACAGGAAAGATTGTAGCTTTTGTTGGTGATGGCATCAATGATGCTCCTGCTTTAAAGATGGCAGATGTTGGATTTGCAGTTGGTAGTGGTAGTGATATCGCAATTGATACATCAGATGTAACGCTTATGAGTTTTGATTTAGGCTTAGTCATCAAAGCCATTGATCTATCTCTTGCTACTTTAAAAAATATCTACTTGAATTTCTTTTGGGCATTTGCGTATAATATTGTTATGATACCTCTTGCAGCATCTGGATTACTCAATCCGTCACTCGCAGGTATCGGTATGGGATTTTCTAGTATTATGGTTGTACTCAATGCATTAAGTCTTAATTTATTTAAGTTTAAAAATATACCTATGGAGGCGTAAGAAAATGAAAGTTTCAGTACCAGATATTTCATGTAGTCATTGTGTTATGGCAATTCAAAAGTCATTACTCGTTAATGGATTGAATGCTCAAGTTAGTTTGATTGAAAAGGCAGTTAGTTTTAAAGAAGAAAAGGATTTAGAAAAAGTACTAGATGCCATTAGAAAAGCAGGATACACACCTCAAGTATGAGGATTGTCGGTGGCAAACATCGAGGTAGAAACTTGGTGCGTGTAGGAAAAGACACAACAAGAGAAACAGCAGACATGGTTAAAGAATCAGTGTTCAATATGCTGGGTGGATCTTTAAATGGCATTGTACTAGATTTGTTTGCGGGATCAGGTGCTTATGGCTTAGAAGCCATATCAAGAGGTGCTTCCTTTCTTCATGCAGTGGATCATGATAGAGATGCTATTAAAACCATTTTGGAAAATGCTAAAATCATCAATGAATCTAATCAAGTCTCAGTAAGTCTTAAGGATTACAAAAGATATTTAAATACATTAGATGAATCTTTGTTTTTTGATATTGTGTTTATCGATCCACCTTATGATTTTATTGTCTATCATGAAGTGTTGGAAAAATTGAATCCCAATTTGAATCCAGGTGCACTTGTGGTCTGTGAATCCAAAAAACAGATTGTTTTAGATGATCAGATTTCATCACTTCATAAAATCAAAGAGCGTGTTTATGGTATCAAAAGAATTACAATATATGAAAAAATAAAGGACCTTTAGGTCCTTTTTTATCTTATCAGTTTGTTTTTTATTAATTCTGCTTTTCCCATCTTACTCAATTGGAAGGTCAATGAACGATAATGATACTTTTCAAATACATTTAGAGAGTCTCTATAAACTAGGTTTGGTATTTCTGAAACTAATGCATAATCAACTTCAATTTTGTCTCCTGTAGCAATCCAATATAGATAGTGCTTTTCAATTTTTTTGTCATCTAGAAGTAATATTACAATTCCAATGGGATCAACAATGTAATTTGGATTATTATAGAAATCAGAAATAATGATTTTTTTCTTATTTTTAGGAATAATATATTGATAGATTTTTTCTTTATTTTTACCAGTCAATAATATAATTTTTTCCGAACTTACTTTTGAATTTGTTATGACAACATATACACCAAAGAGAAAAGCAAGAAATAATGAAGGAATAATAATAAATTTTGTGAACTCTTCAATAAAGAAAAAAGCTAGTGTTCCAAAAATGAGTGACCCAACAATGGAAATATACGCCCAAAATGTTGATGTATATTTGGTTTGAATATCACTTGATATAGCTTTGACTTTCTTGCCAATAAACTTAAATCTTGTTGATGGAAATCCTCCTGTCAATCTCATAAAAGCATAAAATGCAATAAGAATAGGTAAAATATAGGCAATAGAATTCATGATGAGATACTTTGTTTCCATTCCATAAATAATGGCATCAATTAGATTAAATAATTCTACAAGAAGTAAAATTGTTAAGCCAATAATTGAAATAGTTCTTTTCCTACCAAGAATACTATAAACAAAATATGCCGTGATTAAATAACTGGCACTATTAATGATAAACTCATAAATGAAGGACATGATTTTCCCCTTTGATTGCGTGATTTGAATACATTATAAACAAAATTTGTTAATATGTCAATCGGTGTCTCTTTATGCTTGTTTTTTCAATGCTTATCAAGTAAAATATATATAGCAAGTGAGGAGTGATTTTAAGATGTCAATAGCAATCTGGTTATTTATCGTATTATTGGTTGTTGCATTACTCGTTGGTGGGGTAATTGGTTTTTTCCTTGCAAGAACTTGGTTTAAAAAGTACTTGGAAAAGAATCCACCTGTCAATGAAATGATGATCCGCGAAATGATGAGACAAATGGGAAGAACCCCATCTGAAAAACAAGTTCGTCAGATCCTAGCTTCAATGAATCAATACAAATAGTTCAAAATGACATAGCAATATGTCTTTTTTTCTTTAAAACATAAAAAAATAGTTCAACTTGAACTATTTTTCTTTTTAGGATAAAATTTTAATTCCGTACCTGCTTTTAATCTCCTATAATTCAGTTTATGTCTAACAAAGATGAGTGTTGCTAAGCATGATACAATCACAAAATCCATAATTCTTGTCGGTTGATTATATAAGCTGTCTTGAATAAAGATTCTGATAAAGAAATAAATTAATGTAAATGAAGCTGCAGTAGTAGAAGCAACTGATACATATTTAGTCAATATAAATATCAATAGGAACACAAGGATAATCACAACTGCTAACCATGGTTCAATAGCAAAGATCATACCAGCAGATGTAGCTACTGCTTTTCCGCCCTTAAAATTGATATAGATTGGGAAAACATGACCAACCACAGCTGCCATACCATAGACGCTTGAAATATTGATGTTGTACTGACTGACCAAATAGAGACTTTGATCTCCTGTTGCTTGACCTATCAAGTAAACGAGTAGAATAACTAGTGCACCTTTTAATCCATCAAAGATGAAAGCAAATATACCATACTTAAAACCTAATACACGAGTCGCATTGGTTGCTCCTGTATTTTTTGAACCATGCTCTCTGATATCGATATTTTTAAATACTTTCCCAATAATCAGCCCACTTGGAATTGACCCGAGAAAATATGATAAAATCATTAGCAAACTTATCCAGACATATGTCATATAATCACCTCATTACTACAATATTATATCACGCATAATCTCAATGTCAAATCAAAAAATAAAACATAATCAAACATTGTATTTGACCATATTTTTTGGTATAATGATGTCATAAAAATAAGTTGGTGAGCACGTGAATAAAACAAACAAAATTTATGATGAAAAGTCGATTCAAATTCTTGAAGGTCTAGATGCAGTCAGAAAAAGACCTGGAATGTACATCGGCTCAACAGATGCAAAGGGACTTCATCATCTTGTCTGGGAAATCGTCGATAATGCAATCGATGAATCATTATCCGGATATGGTAACGAAATATCTCTTACAATAAAAGCTGATAACAGCATTGAGGTTTCTGATAGCGGTCGTGGTATGCCTTATAAAATGCATGCTTCTGGACGTCCGACAACGGAGATCATTTTTACTGTTTTACATGCTGGTGGTAAGTTTTCTGATACTGACGGATACAAAGTATCCGGAGGTCTTCATGGTGTAGGCTCTTCAGTTGTGAATGCTTTAAGTCAATTTTTAGAAGTAACCATATATCGTGATGGTATGATTTGGCGTCAGCGTTTTTCTGAAGGTGGATCAAAAATTAGTTCTCTTGAAAGAATTGGAGAGACAAAGAAAACAGGAACAACGGTCTGGTTCAAGCCAGATCCTAAGATATTTTCAACAACATTATTCCAATATGATTTAATTAAGGAACGGTTAAGAGAAGCTGCATTTTTAATCAAAGGATTGAAAATAAACTTAATCGATCAGAGAAAACCACAAAAGGAGTCATTTAAGTACGATGACGGTATTAAAGCCTATATTGAATTCTTAAATAAAGAGAAAACTGGCCTACATGATACCTTTTTAATCGTATCTGATTATCCATTAGCAGAAAAGAAGAAAAAGAAGATTGAAATTGATATTGCCTTCCAGTTTACAACAAGCTATCAGGAATCTATTTTATCATTTGTCAATAACGTGAGAACCCGTGATGGCGGAACCCATGAAATAGGGTTTAAGTCAGCTTTGACAAGAGCCTTAAACGATTATGCAAGAAAGTATAATATTCTTAAGGATAAGGATAGCAATCTAGATGGTTCGGATATCAGAGAAGGATTAACAGCTGTTATCTCTTTAAGAATTCCTGAAGAAGTTCTTGAATTTGAAGGACAAACAAAAGGTAAGTTAGGAACACCAGAAGCAAGAAATGCGACTGATTCAGTCGTATATGAGAATATTACAACCTACATGGAAGAAAATAAAACCATAGCTAGCACGATTATCAATCGCTCACTTCAGGCTCAAAGAGCAAGAGAAGCTGCAAGAAAAGCAAGAGATGAAGCAAGAAATGGTAAATCAAAACAAAAAAAGGAAATGTCATTAAGCGGTAAATTAACACCTGCACAAGGTAAAGATAAAAACTTAAATGAACTCTTCTTAGTTGAAGGTGACTCTGCAGGTGGATCTGCAAAGCAAGGCAGAAATAGAAGATTTCAAGCTATTCTACCACTTCGTGGTAAAGTCATTAATACTGAAAGAACATCGATTGAATCAATTTTAAGAAACGAAGAAATAAGCACAGTCATCTATACAATAGGTGCTGATTTTGGTGTTGATTTTGATATTAAAAAGTGTAATTACAAGAAAGTCATCATTATGACTGATGCTGATACTGATGGTGCACACATTCAAATCTTATTACTTACTTTCTTCTTTAGATACATGAGACCACTCATTGAAGATGGTAGATTATATCTTGCTCAACCCCCTCTTTATAAGCTAACTAAAAAACGGGGTAAGAAAGAAGAAGTATTTTATGCATGGACTGATGAAGAATTAAAAGAAAAAATCGATGATACACCCTATAATCTTCAAAGATACAAAGGTTTGGGAGAAATGAATGCAATTCAATTGTGGGATACTACCATGAATCCTGAGACCAGATCCTTAATTCAAGTCAAAATCGACGATATCAGTGCATCTGATAAGCGTATTTCGATTTTAATGGGTGATGATGTTGCACCAAGAAGAGCTTGGATTGAAGATAATGTTGATTTTGAAGTCAGTGATGATTTCGATCTTGAACAGGGGGTGGAATAATGTCAATAACCAAGGACATCGACCAATTTGTCGAAAAAGTTATGGAATCCCAACTTGAAGAAATCGTTTCTGAAAGATTTGCTCGTTATTCCAAATACATCATTCAAGACCGTGCACTTCCTGATGCAAGAGATGGGCTAAAGCCTGTTCAAAGACGTATTTTATATGCAATGCAACAGCTTGGTATGTTCCATAATAAACCCTATAAGAAATCAGCAAGAATCGCTGGTGAAGTCATGGGTAAATACCATCCTCATGGAGATTCCTCCATTTATGAAGCGATGGTTCGTTTAAGTCAAGATTTCAAGATGCGTGTACCATTAATTGATATGCATGGCAACAATGGCTCAATTGATGGTGACAGTGCAGCAGCAATGCGTTATACTGAAGCACGTTTATCAAAAGCTTCAGAAGCTTTATTGGGTGATATTGATAAAAGAACTGTCCCATTTGTTCCTAACTTCGATGATGAAGAATTAGAACCTGTTGTTTTACCTGCAAAGTTTCCTAATCTCTTAGTCAATGGGGCTACAGGTATATCCGCAGGCTATGCAACAAAAATTCCACCACACAATCTACGTGAGGTTGTTTCAGCGACGATTGCCTATTTAGATAACGAAAACATTTCTTTTCAAGAGATTTCTGAGATCATCAAAGGTCCTGATTTCCCTACGGGAGGCATTGTTCAAGGACATGCTGGTATCTTACAAGCTTTAGAGACTGGTGCTGGAAAAGTTGTTATTCGTGCAAAGACATATGTTGAAGAAGTCTCCAAAACACAAGATAAAATCATCATCTCTGAAATTCCTTATGAAGTTAATAAAGCTGATTTAGTCAAATCTATTGATATGCTTCGCATTGATAAAAAAATCGATGATATCTTAGAAATCAGAGATGAATCAGATAAAGATGGTTTAAGAATTGCTATTGACCTTAAAAAAGGAACGGATGCGCAATTCATTTTAAATTATCTATTTAAATCTACAGATCTTCAGGTAGCCTACAACTATAATATGGTTGCTATTTTGAACCATCGTCCAGTCTTAGTTGGTGTTATCCCGATATTAAAAGCTTATGTTGATCACCAAAAAGATGTTATTACTAACAGATCCAATTATGAGCTGTCAAAAGCTAGCAAGAGACAACACATTGTAGATGGTTTGATTAAAATGGTATCTGTTGTAGAAGAGATCATTAAAATCATTAGAGCATCACAAAACAAACAAAGTGCTAAAGATAATATCATGGAAGCATTTGGATTCACTGAACTTCAAGCTGAAGCAATCGTAACATTACAACTCTATAGACTATCAAATACAGATATTCTTGCTCTACAACAGGAAAATGAAGGCTTAGATGAACGAATTAAGGAACTTGAGCATATTCTATCTAGTGAACATGCGCTTAGACGTGTCATTAAGAAAGAATTGATCGAAATATCTGCTTTATTAGGCGATGACAGAAAATCTGAAATAGAAGCTGAAATTGAGAATATCAAGATTGATCACAAGGAATTAATCAGTGATGAAAAGGTCATTATTGGTGTAACCAAAGAAGGTTATATTAAACGTGCTAGCACAAGAAGCTATCAGGCTTCATTATCTGTTGGACTTAAAACAGATGATGCCTTAATCTTTGAACAAGAAATCAATACTTTAGATACATTACTTCTATTTACTAATTTAGGCAACTATATTTTCCTTCCAGTCTACAAGGTTGATGAGCAAAAGTGGAAGGATTTAGGTGTTTATATCAACAATATCGTTCCTATTGAGAAGAATGAACGCATCTTTAAAGTTCTTTCAGTTTCAAATTTCTCATCCGGACAATCTGTATTATTAGCAACCGCTACGGGTATGATGAAGCAAGCAAAATTAAGTGATTTTGAAGTCACAAGATATAACAAACCGATGAAAGCTATGCGTTTATCCGATCAAGATGAATTGGTCTATGTTGATATCAATGAAAGAATCAACATTCTTTCAATATCAGAAAAAGGATATGCACTTCGCTTTAGATCAGTTGAACTACCTATGTATGGCCTGCAAGCAGGTGGTGTCAAATGTATGTCACTTTCTGAAGATGACATATTGGTAGCTGCTTTATATGTTAATCCAGGTGATGATTTCATCATGCTCACTTCAAGAGGTCATGTCATCAAAGATGTCGTTGAGGAATTACCTATCTATAATAGAAACCGTCGTGGTATTTTAGTCATTGAACATCAAAAGGCTAATCCTCATCTTGCTGTATCTGCAGCTAGAGTTTCTAGACAACAACAAAAAGAAGATGTTGGTGTATTAATTGTTACTGAAAAAGGTTCAATGAAAGCTGTTGTATCTGATCTCAAGTACACAGGTAATAAATTTGGTAAAAAAATGTTTGATGAAAATGATCTTGGCAGAGGTTATAGCATTGAAATATTTGATGCAAAAGAAGAAATTGAAGAAAAGATTAATACTCGGGTGAAGAAAAAGAATGTAGAGCCTGTTGAATTAGTTGATATCCTTAAAGAAGAAATAATCGTTAAAGACAATACAAAAATTCATTTGAATAGATTTGATTTATTCGATGATGAAGATGATGAATAAAGAGGGAGAAAATATTATGAAAATACAAATTGAAGACAAGTTTTATACATACGAAGCACCAGTTGCTTTGAAAGAAATAGCAAATCAACTTGATGAAAAAGATGCATTAGCAGCCAAAGTTAATGGCAGATTAAGAGAATTATCCTACATTTTAACCAAGGATTCTGATGTGAGCTTCCTCAAATACAACCATAGTGATGCGATTCGCATTTATGAATCTACATTGCGTTATATCATCGCAATGGCTATTCAAAGATTATATCCAACCGCTAAAGTCAAGTTTAACTATAGTATCTCAAGATCGATACTTGGTGTGTTTGAGTATTTTGATGGGATTCTCAATGCCCATGTTATTGAAAAAATCATTAATGAAGTCAAGCATATTATCGATCAAAACTATCAAATTGAGAGAAGACGCGTTTCAATTGGAGATGCAACCAAATTATATTCAAAATTAGATATGCTTGATAAAGTTGCTATCCTTTCCTATCGTGAAGAAGATTATGTAAACTTATATGAATGTGAAGGATACACAAACTATATGTTTGGTTATATGCTTCCTTCAACAGGTTATATCAAAAACTTTAAAATGTTTTTATATAACCCAGGCTTTATCATCCAATATCCAAGAGCAGAATTTAATGGCGAAATTCCACCATTTTCTGATGAGCCAAGATTCGGTATGGCCCTTAAAGAAGCTGCAAAATGGGGTAAAGTCATTCATGGTAACACAATCCCTTTAATCAATGAATATGCGAAAGATTATGCATCATCTGTTGACTTTGTCAACATGTGTGAAACCAAGCATGCACACATGCTTTATGATTTAGGCACTCAAATTCAAAGTAATATGGAAAGCATTCGACTAATAGCGATTGCAGGTCCATCATCATCAGGTAAAACGACATTTTCTAATCGTCTAAGAATTGAATTGATGAGTCGTGGTATCACACCTATTATGATTTCAATCGATGATTATTATAATAATAAATCCTTAGCACCAAAAAATGATGATGGTACACCTGATTTAGAACATGTTGATGCTTTAGATGTGGAACTGTTCAATCGTGATATGCTTGCTTTAGTTCAAGGACAAGAGGTCACACTTCCTAAATTCAATTTTCATACAGGTATCAGAGAAGCAGGAAAGACAGTTAAACTAATAGGAGACACTCCAATCATCATTGAAGGCATCCATGCCTTGAATGAAAAATTAACCAAGAGTATTCCTAAACATCAAAAGTTCAACATCTATATTTCGCCACAAACTCAATTACATATTGATAATCACAACCCCATTTCAATTACTGAATTAAGATTACTAAGACGTATCGTCAGAGATCAAAAATATCGCAATTCTTCAGCAATTGATACGATGAATATGTGGCCATCGGTCAGACGTGGTGAATTTAAATGGATATATCCTACACAAAAGGAAGCTAATTTTGTATTTAACTCTGAGCTTACTTATGAATTTGCAGTTCTTAAAAAACACGCAGTCAAGCAATTAAAAGCGATTCCAAGCGACAGTGAACACTATATCACAGCAAATCGCATCCTTAAATTTCTTAAGTACTTCAATGATATTGATGATGAAATTGTACCTTGTAACTCCTTATTAAGAGAATTTATCGGAGGCAGTAGCTTCCACTAAGAAAGGTTTGATGAGATGAAGGCATTAGCAAATATGGAACGTATCCAAATCTCTAATGAAGTGGTTTTACTGTTATTACCACTTTATGAGTCAAAGGGTAAATCATTCTTTTATGATGATTTATTCAATCGAGATTTAGCTGCGTTTGAAAAGAAAACGATGGAAAACAATTTAATCGCACTTGCTCATTATCTTGATTTGAAAATGACGGATGCAAGAATTAGGCTTTTTGCTAAAAAACCGATGTCAGCTAGAACAAAGGATGAGTTTTTGTTATCTAGTTTAAAGGCGGCACTCAATCAGCTACATAAAAGACCAGAATCTTTTGAGTTACTAGTCAATGAAGTTGGAAATCTCATTAAACAATTATCAAAAAATGCAGATCCTATAGCTTTTGGAACTTATGAAAAACATGAAGAAGGTGTGCTTAAACTTAAAAAGATTTCCAAAAAAGACGATTTAGACTTATTGATGCAATTGTTTGAGAAAAATCTCAAGAGTAAAAAATATGAGTTAACCCAATTGATTGCTAATTTTTATGTCGATTTTCTTAATATGAATATTTTGACAAAACATAATGAGTTGGTTGCTTTAATTTTGCTTTATGCTTTATTAGCAAAAAACTTCTCGGTCTTTAAATATGTCAGTTTCTTTAAATATTTCCTACAGGAAAAAGAGGGATGGCAATCAGGCATTATTACAGCAAATTACTATTGGTCTTCAGGATTCGCACAAACAGATATGTTATCACGAATGCTCATCAATCTGATGCTTAAAGCATATGAAGAAGTTGATGATATGGCTCATGAGTATATTTTTGAAAAAGATTTGAATAAATCAAATAATATTGAAAATAGCATTTTGAAACTAGATGAGATATTTACCAAGGAAGACTTGAGAAAACGTCATCCAAATGTCAGTGATGCAACCATTGATCGAACACTCAAACGCTTAAAATTAGAAGATAAGATTAGACCATTGGGTAAAGGCAGAAGTTCAAAATGGCAACGTATCGTATCAGGCAATAAAAAATATGGTATGGAGCAATTATCATTATTTAACGATTAAGGGCCAAGCCCTTTTTTGTTAAAATAATGCATTTAATAAAGTAATCAATTGATATTTGATATAATAAAGATGAGGTGTAGATAACTATGGATATGACACAAATCAAAAGATTAAGAGATGAGACTGGTGCAGGCATGTTAGACTGTAAAAAAGCATTAGAATCTTCATCTGGAGACTATGAAAATGCACTTAATTTTCTTCAAAATTTGACTCATAAGAATGATGGAAACACGAGAGTAGCTTCAAAGGGGTTATGTCGTGTAGTTATTGATCAAAATCATGCTATATTATTTGAGGTAAATGCTGAAACTGACTTCGTTTCAAAAAATGAACATTTCATCAAATTAATGGAAGATCTTGGAACAAATTTAATCAAATCAAAAGCTACAAATCCTAAGGATGCACAGCTTGTTATCATTGACAATATTTCCGTTAAACAAAAAATCTTACAGGTAAGCTCAATTATTAAAGAAAACGCTCAGTTAAGACGTTTTTATCGTGTCATTAAATCTGATGAACAAGGCTTTGGATCTTATATTCATCAAGGTGGAAAGATCGTAACACTTGTCATTTTGGATCAAAAAAACCAAGAGATTGCTGATACATTAGCGATGCAAGTTGCTGCTAATTCTCCTTTGTATTTAGATCCAAAAGCAATTGATTCTAACACATTGGATTATGAGAAAATGATGTATGAAAAATCTCATCCATCATCTGATCAAAATCAGTTTGAAAACTATTTAAATGACATCTCATTATTGACTCAATCCTATATAAAAAATCCTGATATGAAAGTCACTGATTTACTTGAGAAAAACCATCTAAAAGTTATCGATTTTTTCCGGTTTGAATTAGGTCAGGGTATAGATAATAAGTTAAACTGCAAACTCGATGTGCCATGTGATGGATCACCCATAACCGTGATGCCAATTTATTAATAAACAATGTACAAAAAGCTGATTTTGGGCTATAATGAAATTAGGAGGTATGGAAAATGAAATTTAATGTTAATGTAGGAAAGATTGATCAATATGTTCGTTATTTTCTTGCAGGTGTGTTTCTTGTTTTATCATTCTTGGTAAGTTTATGGTTTTTTATTGGAACAGTCATAATGTTTGTAACTGCATATTTTAAATTTTGTCCCATCTACAATATCATCGGAATAAAAACAAGTAAACCCTCTGACACTAGAGAAGAATAAAAATAAGCCCATCAGGGCTTTTTTTTTTAGATGATACATATATGCAAAAAAAAAGCTCCAAAGAGCTTATTTAAACATACCTGATTGCAAGATGGTCATGACTTGTTCTGTGATTCGGTCTAAATCTTTTTCCGTCAGGGTCTCTCTAAATAAAACCTGTAACCCTACGAAATTGGATATTCCCATGAGTACATATGACAAAGTTTCTAAATCTACATCATCTCTGACCTCATTGGTTTCAACCGCATGTTTAAGTTGTCTTACATAATCATGGCTGAATGTTTCATAATATTCTCTAAACAACTCTTTGTCAGCAAACATCGATTCCCATATAATGCGATAAGCTAAAGGATCTTGCCAAGCAAACTTTAAGAATGCTCTTAATCCGAGTCGTTCTTTTTCATATCTTGTTTTAGCATCACCGATACCTTCGCTGATAGCTTTTCTAATCGATTTTCTATATTTTGCTAATAAAAATGAGTATAATGCGAATTTATCATCGAAATAAAGATAAAAAGTGCCAGTAGCTATGCCTGCTTTATGAATGATCTCATTGATTGATGTTGCTTGATATCCATTTTTCGAAAAAAGTTTTTTTGCTGTCTCAATAATTTGATTGAATGTTTTTTGCCCGTCTTTACGTTTTGGCAAACGATAATTCATTTGATCCATGCTATCACCTAATAATAGTGTATAACAAACTTTTAAAAAAGACAATCATATAATTTATACACCCATTTAAGCTTGCTTTATCTCTAAAAGTCAAAATAGATCGAAATATAGTAAGTCATTTTCCTGAATGCTTTCTTGTTCATTTCTACCTTTGAAGATGATCCATAATATTTCATCATAAAAATTATTTTTTAGATTGACAAAGCATATACCCTATGATAAGATAAAAGCGTAATATGAATATTTGTTCAAGTTATTATAAATCGCTTACATTTCATAACGTGATTGCAGCAAAGCCATTATGAATGTTTTTTATTATATGAAATATCTTTTTTCTTAATTTATGAAAACGCTTTTATATAAAGGAGGATTAAAATGAGTAAAGTTTATATCGTTGGTGCAAAAAGAAGTCCGATCGGTTCATTTTTAGGAACCCTAGCTCCCCTACATCCAGCAGAGTTCGGATCACAAGTTTTAAAATCATTACTCGACGATACGAAAGTTGATGTATCAAAGATTGATGAAGTATTAGTCGGTAACATTTTACCAGCTGGCCTTAAACAAGGTTTGGCACGCCAAATCTCTATAGGTTCTGGTATACCTGCTTTTGTCCCTGCATATGGGGTTAACATGGTATGTGGTAGTGGCATGAAGTCAGTGATGAATGGATATAGTAATATTGCTTTAGGTTTACATCATCTCGTAGTTGCAGGTGGTGCTGAGTCTATGAGTAATACGCCATTTTTAGTAACAAGCCAAATCCGTAGTGGTATCAAGATGGGTGAACAACCTATGAGAGATCACATGCTTTATGATGCGCTTACTGATGCTTTTGAAGGATATCATATGGGTACTACAGCGGAAAACATTGTTGAAAAATACAACTTGACACGTGAGGAACAAGATGCTTTTTCTTGGAATTCACAGGTTAAAGCGATGAATGCTCAAGATGCTTCTAAATTCAAAGATGAAATTGTTCCAATCGTTATTAAAAACCGTAAAGGTGATACTATTTTTGATCAAGACGAATATATCAATAGAAATACATCATTAGAGAAACTATCTCAACTTAGACCTGCATTTAAAAAAGATGGTTCTGTAACAGCTGGTTCCTCATCTGGTATCAATGATGGTGCTAGTTTCATACTTTTAGCAAGTGAAGAAGCTGTTAAAAAGTATCACTTGAAACCTTTAGCTGAAGTTGTTGGTATTGGCCAAGGTGGCGTTGATCCATCGGTTATGGGATTAGGACCAACACCTGCTATTAGACAAGCATTGAATCATGCTCATTTGAAGCTTGAAGATATGGATTTACTTGAATTAAATGAAGCATTCGCTGCTCAGTCATTAGGTGTGATTAAAGAATTAGTTGAAGAGCATCACGTGTCTAAAGAAGCAATTTTGGCTAAGACAAATGTCAATGGTGGTGCGATTGCTTTAGGACATCCAGTTGGAGCAAGTGGAAATAGAATTATCGTTACACTCTTACATGAAATGCTCAAACAACCAACTGCAACTTATGGGCTTGCTAGCTTATGTATTGGTGGCGGTATGGGTACTGCAGTTATACTTAAAAAAATTTAAAGGAGATTCACATGGGAAAATTAGATCATAAAGTTGCCATCGTTACCGGTGGTGCAAAAGGTTTAGGACAAGCAATGGCGATTGCATTTGCTAAAGAAGGTGCAACAGTTATTGCTGCTGATATGGGTGAACTCTCATATACAGAAAAAAATGTATTTGGATATATCTTAAATGTAACAGATGTTCCTGCAGTTCAAGCATTCTTTGATGAAGTTGTAGCTAAATATGGAAAAATTGATATTTTAGTCAATAATGCAGGAATCACTAAAGATGCTATGACTAGAAAAATGACTGATGATCAATGGAATGCTGTAATTGATGTCAATTTAAAGGGTGTTTTCAATTTAACAAGACTTGTTGGTCCTTTGATGGAGACCAACGGATATGGCTCTATCATTAATATCAGCTCTGTTGTTGGTGTATTTGGTAATATCGGTCAAGCTAATTATGCAGCAACTAAAGCAGGCGTTATTGGTTTAACAATGACTTGGGCAAAAGAATTTGCTAGAAAAGGTGCTAATGTACGTGTTAATGCCATTGCTCCAGGTTATATCATGACAGATATTCTCAAAACAATTCCTCAAGATTTACTTGATGAATTTGCTAAGTTAACTATGTTAAAACGTCTAGGTCAACCAGAAGAAATCGCAAATGTTGCGTTATTCTTGGCATCAGATGATGCTTCATACATTACTGGTCAAACAATCAATGCTAATGGTGGCATGCGTTTATAAAACAAAATAGAAAGAGGTGTCCTATGGAAAAAGTCCTCGTTGGAATTGTAGGAACCGGTATTTATATACCTGAAGGTAGAATGACAGCAAGACAAATCAGTAAAGCAACTAAAGGCGTATGGAGTGAACAGGCTGTCATTGATAAATTAGGCATCAGAGAAAAAACCGTACCTTCAAATAAAGTATCCGATGGCACACAAGAAATGGGTGCACTTGCTGCACTTGATGCTTTAAAAAACACTGGATTAAATCCTCTAGATATCGATGTCATTTTGAGTATTACCGAGGAATGGAAGGAATATCCTTTAACAACCTCTGCTCTTTATATTCAAGATCGTATTGGTGCAACAAATGCATGGGGCATTGATGTCCAAAATCGCTGTTGTACAACTGTATCAGCTATGAAGATGGCAAAAGATATGTTGATAGCTGATGATGAAATTCATGTAGTTATGGTTGTTGGTGGCTACCGCAATGGAGACTTCGTCGATTATGAAGACAAAGACATGTCGATGATGTTTAATCTTGGAGCTGGTGGCGGAGCGATTATATTAAAAAAGAATTATCGCAAAAATTTATTATTGGGATCTCATATTATTGGTGATGGCTCACTTTCAAGAACTGCTGGTGTCGCAATTGGGGGCATATGCAATCCAATTACGCCTGATAATCTTGAAGAGGCTAAAAAATCATTAAGATTACTAGATCCTGTAAAAATGAAAGATCGATTGAATGAGGTATCGATGCCTAATTGGTTTAAATGTATCGATGAGTCCTTGAGAAAATCGAATCTGACGAGAAAAGATATTACCTTCTTAGATATCCTGCATATCAAACGTTCAGGTCATGATTATATGCTTGAAACATTGGATTTAACACCAAAACAAACGATATATCTAGAAGATTATGGCCATATTGGACAAATTGACCAAATTCTATCATTACATCTTGCTTTGAAATCAGGTCAAGTCAAAGATGGTTCCGTTGTTTGCATGTTAGCTGCAGGTATAGGATATGTTTGGGCAGCAAATATCATACAGTGGGGTGATCACAAATGAGTTTAGCTAGTTTTTTAGGTATCTTATTTGCTGCATTATCTCAAGCAGCTGTACTCGCTTTAGTTACTCTAGGTATTGTCCTCATCTTCAAGACAAGTTTTACAACAAACTTTGCACAAGGCATGGTCGGAACATTATCTGCATTTACTGTTACAATGTTTCAGATTAATACATTGAGTGTCATATTCCCTCATATCAGTGGCACAATGATTATTTTGTTATCTTTAATATTTGGAGTTTTATTTGGTTTTGCAATAGGTTTATTTATCGATGTGATATTAATTCGAAAATCTAGGTATTCGAATCCCTTAAGTAAACAAATGATTACAATGGGTATTGTCTTATTTCTTACAGGGTTGATTCCAACTGTTTTTAGAAAGAATATTGACGACATGCCTACACCAAGACCGATATTAACAGGTAAATGGATTTTCAATGTATCGGGTACTGATGTTATCGTACCATTACATAATGTAGTGACTATCATTATTGCAATTGTGATTATATCAGTCATCTTCATCATGCTTAAATACACAAAATGGGGTTTAGGTGTAAGAGCGACAGCATCTAATGAAAAAGTTGCTAGCATGATGGGTGTAAACACGAAGCTGATTACAGCACTCAGTTGGGGTATCGCTTGTGGTTTGGGTTCTTTAGGTGCAGCACTTTATGCACCAATGACTACTTCACTTACCTTAGGCATGATGGTCTTTATGCAGGTCAATGGTTTCTTAGCTGCAGTCTTAGGCGGTTTTGCTACATTCTTTGGACCAATTGTAGGAGCCATTCTTATACCTATCATCACAGTCTATCTATATGGTGTATCTGATATTTGGAATGTTGCATTTGTTTATGTAATTATACTTATTATTATTCTCATCAAGCCTGTTGGTATCTTCGGCAAGAGAATTGCAAAGAAGGTGTGATGAGATGTTAGAAAATCAAAAAATCAAAAAGAATCATTTAGGTAGATTTAAGCAATCTTACATAACAGTATCCAAACATCCTTACTTTGGCATTGTCTTAACAGGTTTCATTCTTATCATGATTCAAGTATTTGGCTTAATGGGGCTAGTCAATGCGTCAACAGTAAGTTTATTGACACCAGCAATTATTTATTTTATTGTAGGATTGGGATATACATTGCTTTTAGGTTATGCGGGTCTCGCATCCTTAGGTACAGCTGGTTTTATCGGACTTGGCACATATATTATTGCTCATATGTCTGGTAATCTTGGTTTACCAACAGAGTTTGCTGTGCTTGCTGGAATCGTGATTGCTATCTTGTTAGGATTAGTTGTAGGATTCATATCTTTAAGAATTGAAGGTATGTATCTAGCAATCATCACTTTGGGTATTTCCGAAATACTCGTTGAAATATTCAAAAAGAATGTTGCTATTACACATGGCAATGCAGGATATAACTTCTTTAAATTATCATTTTTAGGTTTAGAATCGAAGCTGACCAATTCATTTTTCATCACTTATTACTTAATTGTGATTGTGATGGTGCTCGTAATGATTTGGACAATAAATCTAATTAAAAGCCCAACTGGACGTGCCATGTTGGCCATGAAAAATAGCACATCTGCTGCACAAGCAATGGGAATCAGTGTTCTTAAATATCGTTTACTTGCATTTGTTATCGCAACGGTTATCGCAATATTTGGTGGCATGCTATATATGCTTAGATTCTTAAATACTCAACCTGGATCATGGGGCATCGCCTTATCTCTTAATATTTTAGCTGCAGTCGTTATTGGTGGAACAAAATCGATGTATGGAGTTATGGCAGGGACATTTATCATATTTGCTTTAAATGATATTGTGTTAAAGCGCATGGCATTCTTCCAAGAATTCCCCAACGCATCATATATCTTAAATGGTTTGCTTATCATACTCGTTGTTATGTTTTATCCAGGTGGGATTGTCAGACTATTTACAGATATTAAGAATTGGATGATTAAATTAAGCAAGAAAATTAAATCAGGATGGAGGGATTATCATTATGGTAAAGATACTAACATCACTGAATAAATTTCTCTTAAAAAGACAAATTTCCAATATTGAGTACAAAATTTCATTCATCGATGCTTATTTGCCAATTTATTTGGCTAAATTGAATGCAAGACTTGATCAAAAAGTTTCAAACTTAAAAGAAAAACATCAGGAAACACTTCTTCAATTTGAAATTGATACTTTATCTAATCAGGATTATCAAAAGTATAAGACAAATGAATTATTAGAAAAACTCAAAAAAACATACTATTGGAAAAAAAGAGCTGTTAATCAAAAGATTAATCGTTTAGAACTAAAAACCAAGGATCAAGAAATAATTGATGATCTAAATAAAAAAAGAGCGCTAAAGCTTAAAGCACTAGACCAAGAATTATTGGATAAAGAAACTCAAATCTTGAATGCGAATCAAAGACATACTGATGATGCAGAGCTCAAACAGAAAAAGATTCAGTATGAACAAGAAAAACAAAAATATCATCAAGCACTTAATGAATTTAAAAATCCATTAGTTGATCAACTTAAGTTGACCTATGAAGCATACGAAACAAAAATGATTCATAAGCAAAACAATTTAAAGGAAAAACTTAGTCAAGCACAAAAGAAATTGGCATCTATTCTTGAAAATGAGAGTATCCAGAACATGCTTCATGAAAAATTAGGACAAGATGAAATTCTCAAGATTGAAAATCTCTCAATGCAATTTGGTGGTTTGAAAGCTGTCGATAATCTGACGTTTGCAGTTAAAAAAGGTGAGATATTTGGACTGATTGGTCCAAATGGAGCTGGAAAGACGACAGTATTCAATTGTATTACTCAGTTTTATAAATCTAGTTCAGGTGATATTTATTATCAAAATTCAAATCATGAGGTTGTATCTCTTAACAATTATAAAGTTCATGACGTCGTCAAACAAGGTATTACAAGAACATTCCAAAATGTTGAACTCATATGGGAACTCAACATTTTAGATAACATGCTTGTTGGTGCTCACAGCTTATATAAGTCTAACTTTTTAGATCAGTCATTACATCTTTTAAGACTTAAACGTGAAGAAGAAATCCTTAAAGCGAAGGCTTTGAACATATTAACTGATTTGGGTTTATTCGTTTATAAAGATTTTTATCCATTAGGACTACCTTATGGGATATTAAAGAAGATTGAACTGGCAAGAACTCTAATGACCAATCCAAGCTTAATCATCTTAGATGAACCAGCTGCAGGATTAAATGATTTAGAAACCAAAGAACTCGCGAAAACCATTAAAAAGATTCAAAAAGACTATGATTGCACAATCTTCTTAGTAGAGCATGATATGGAATTGGTTATGGAAATATGTGATACCATCTGTGCCATCTCATTTGGAAAAAAACTAGCTATAGGTACTCCAATCGAAATCAAGAAAAATCCTGTTGTACAAGAAGCATATTTGGGTGGTGAATAAAATGCCAATATTAGAAATTAAAGACTTAGTTGTCGATTATGGCATTATTCGTGCACTTAAAGGGATTAATATGAAGGTTGAAGAAGGAACAATCGTTGCTGTGTTAGGTGCCAATGGTGCTGGTAAAACGACAACTATTCGTACTATTTCTGGAGTCGTCAAAGCAAAAAGCGGAAATATCATATTTGATGGAAATGAAATTACGAACAAAGAATCCTATAAGATTACAGAAAAAGGCATTCTACAGTCACCTGAAGGTAGATTGATTCTCATAGGATTAACCGTTGAAGAGAATTTACGGGTTGGTGCATACTCACTTAAGCCAATCGTTAGAACAATTATCAAAAATGGTGTTGAAACGAATGTAAAGGTTAGTGTTCGTGAATTGATCAATGAAACACTTGAAGAAGTTTATGCTTACTTTCCTATCTTAAAAGAAAGAAAAAAACAACAAGCATCAACCTTATCTGGTGGAGAACAACAAATGCTAGCTATCGCAAGAGCTTTAATGGGAAGACCAAAATGTCTTTTGCTTGATGAACCATCATTAGGACTAGCACCATTAATTGTAAGAGATATCTTTAAGATTATCGAAGAGATTAAAAAAAGAGGTAAAACCATATTTATTGTAGAACAGAATGCATATCAAACATTAAAGATTGCTGATTATGCATATGTCTTGGAATTAGGCAAGATTAAATTTGAAGGTACCGGTCAGGAATTACTCGGTAATGATGCTTTAGTTAATGCTTATTTAGGATCAAAATAGGTTTATTCTACTCAAAGAGTAGTTAAAATAATAATTGCCTTAGGCAAAAAAAGGAGAAAATATGAAAAAAACTGTTTTGTTATTACTCGTCTTTGTAGCTTTATTTGCTTTAGCTGCATGTGAACCAGGCGAAGAAAAAATTGTTGTTCAAGGTGTAACTGACACTGAGATTATCGTTGGTAATACTGCTGCTACATCAGGCGCATTTGCTGCTGTTGGTGTTCCATTCAATGCAGGTATTGAAGCTTATTTCAAGCAAATCAATGACGCAGGTGGAGTCAATGGTCGTACAATCACTTTCATCACATATGATGATACTTTTGATCAAGCTACTGGTATAACATATACTAAGAAACTTGTTGAAGAAGATAAAGTGTTTGCACTTGTTGGTCACTTTGGTACACCTACTGTTGGTGGAACTGTAGACTACATCCAAGAAGTTGGAGTTCCTATGGTTTATGCTGCGACTGGTATTAATGCATTATATTTCCAAGAATCACCTGCAAACCCAGTTATGGCTGTTCAACCAATCTACAAGACTGATGGTCGTGTGATGACTGCTCGTGCATTAAATGAATCATTATTTGGTGCTAATGCTGATCAAAAATTAGGTGCAACCGATAAGGTTGGTGTCCTATACACTACTAGCGATGATGGTATGTCAATTAAAGAAGGTATTGAATTCCAAGCTGCTGAAGAAAATAGAACTGATAGTTTTATTTACAAATCATTTTCTGCAGAAGATGTTGCATCATTGACAACTGCTATTCTTGAACTTAAGACTGCAAATGTTGGTGCTGTGATTATTGCTGCTAACCAAGTTCCATTTAAGACTGCTGCTGGCGTTCTAAGTACACAAGGTGTCGATGTTCCAGTATTCACATCATACGTTAATGCTAATGCTTCTGCAGTTGATGCAACTGTTGATTATGGCTTTGATATGTATGCTAATGCTTGGATCGATATCGTGGATGCAACTGGTTTATATGGTTTCTCACAAGCATATTGGGATTTCGTAGCTGTTATGACAGCTGCTGGTTACGATGGCGCTGATGATGCAGATGATCTTCCAAATTATACAGCTAACGCATATTCAATGGCTGGTTATATTGCTGCTTCATTATTTGTTGAAGGTTTAGAAAGAGTTGGAACTGATGAATTAACATGGGCATCATATATTGCTGCTATGGAAGAATCACCACTAACTGTTCCAATGGGCGGACTTGTTGATTTCACTGATGGCAAACGTTGGGGTATCGCTTCAATGGCTTTACTTAAGTTAAACATCACTACAACTACTGTTGATGAAGTTGAAGTTAGAACTGCTGCATGGGCAAAGATTTACGGCATTGAAACACTTGATGCAATCGTTGCTAAATAAAAATTATTTTTCATGATAAAATGATGGGGAGAGGCAACTCTCCCCTCATCTTAATTTTTTTAGAAAGAGGCATTTATGAAAACACCTAAAACAATCACTGTGCAAGAAGCAATCAAGTTAGTTAAAAGCGATGATATCATCGTTATTGGGATGGCTGGAGCTGAACCAAGATTATTTTTAAGAGAGTTACATCATCGTGCAGATGAAGTAAAAAACGTGCGTGTAACAAATTGTTTACCATTTGAAAATGCTGAATTTTTTATAAATCCAATTTATAAATCATCATTTTCAGTTGATAGCTGGTTTTTTGGACCTTCCTTAAGAAAGGCTTCAGAAAATGGTAATATTAGTTTTATTCCTAATCACTTACATCTGGCTGGTCGTAAGCGTTTTGAACATGCAAAACCAAATATTTTTATAGGTATTGCTACAATGCCTGATAAGCATGGATATGTTTCTCTTTCACTTTCAAATGTGTATGAAAAGGAAGCCATTGCCTTAGCAGATATTGTCATCTTAGAAATCAATCCTAATTTTCCTAGAACTTTCGGTGATTTGGAAGTCCATTTAAGTGATATCGATTATGTGATTGAAGCTGATTATCCTGCACCTACACTTCCTGATGCAATTCCTAATGAGAAAGATATAAAAATTGGTAAATACATTGCAGATCGTATTGAAGATGGCTCATCGATTCAACTCGGTATTGGTGGAATTCCTAATGCTGTTGCACAACAACTTCTACATAAAAAAGATTTAGGTATTCATACTGAAATGTTGACAACAGGCTTTATGCACTTGATTAAGTCAGGTGCAGCAAATGGTAAGAAGAAAACGATTCATACTGGAAAGCATATTTGTTGTTTCGCTTTAGGAACTCAAGAGCTCTATGATTTTATTGATAATAATCCCAGTGTCCAAATTTTAAATGGAAACTATGTCAATGATCCTCATGTCATTGGACTTAATGATCATCAAGTATCGATTAATACAACCATCGAAGTTGATTTAACTGGTCAATGTGCTTCAGAATCCATAGGACATAAACAGTTTAGTGGAACCGGTGGTCAAGTTGATACTGCTGTTGGCGCACAAAACTCTAAGGGTGGCAAGAGCTTCATCACCTTATACTCTACTGCCATGGTTAAAAATCCTGAAACTGGTGAAAAAGAAGAAATTTCTAAGATTGTTCCTTTCTTAAAACCAGGAGCTGCAGTGACATTATCTAGATCTGATGTGGATTATGTGGTAACAGAATATGGTTGTGTCTGTCTACGTGGTACCTCTGTTAGAGAACGTGTTGAACTACTGATTAGTATTGCCCATCCTAAATTTAGAGATAGCCTAAGAACTGAGGCTATTCAACTTGGATATATAGGAGCCTAATATGTCAATTCTTAATTTTAAAGGTAGAAATATATTTTATGAGGTTACAGGAGAAGGCAAACCAATACTCATTTTAAACGGCATCATGATGTCTACTAAAAGTTGGGAACCTTTTGTTAAATCTTTTACTGCTCAAAATCAATTGATTCGTCTTGATTTTATTGATCAGGGTCAAAGTGATAAGTTAGAAAATAGTGCATATACTCAAGATATTCAAGTCGACATCATTGAAGCATTGCTCAAGGAACTAAATATCCATAAGGTCAATCTTGTAGGGATATCTTATGGTGGTGAGGTTGCTACAATGTTTGCAATCAAATACCCTTTTATGGTTGATCGTTTGGTCTTATTCAATACGACACCTTATACATCACCATGGCTTGCTGAAATTGGTCATCAATGGAATGCTATAGGTAAAACTAGAGATGGTGCGACCTATTATAAAGCAACCATACCTGTGATCTACTCACCAAGCTATTATGAAGCGAGACTTGATTGGATGAAAAAAAGAGAGTCATATTTATTACCGATCTTTTCAAATCCTGTTTTCTTAGATGCTATGGAAAGATTAACTAATAGTGCCGAGTCATATGATGTAAGAAATGAGTTGAATCAGATTATAGCTCCAACATTAATTGTTGCTGCTGATGAAGATTATTTGACACCTATTTCAAATCAAAAGGAACTTCACAAGCAAATCAAGCATTCAGAAATTGTCATTTTACCTGGAGTTGGTCATGCATCAATGTATGAAAGACCACTGCTCTTTGTTACTTTAGTTCTAGGCTTTATCAATGCCTTGGAAACTGAATATAAAATTTAGGAGGCATCAAAATGGAAAAGAAGAAAGTCACTCTTAAGAATGGTGAAGTCATTGCTTATATTGATCAAGGTGAAGGAGAAAAAACGATTGTATTGATTCATGGAAATTTTTCATCTTCTCTACACTTTTCTCCACTCATATCACGTTTACCAAAAAATGTGAGAGTCCTTGCTCCTGATCTTCGTGGTTATGGTGATTCTAGCTACTATCGTAGAATTAGTAGCTTAGCAGATCTAGCAAATGATGTTCATTTATTTATGGAAGCATTAGAGGTTAAAAAGGCTTTTGTCGTGGGTTGGTCACTTGGTGGAGGAGTCGCATTAGAGCTTGCAGCAAACCATCCTAAAGACGTTATAAAGCTTGTTTTAATCAACTCAACGACACATAGAGGTTATCCAGTATTTAAGAAGAATGAACTGGGTCAACCTTTGGTTGGTCAAGTCTATGAATCAGCTGATGAATTAGGTAGGGATCAAGTTCAAGTTGTTCCATTGCTTGAAGCACAAAAAAATAAGAATTTCGCGATGATGAGTTATATTTTTGATTTGACAATCTATACTGTTTCAAAACCTAGTGCAGAAGACAACAAACTTTGGATTGATGAGTCATTGAAACAAAAGAATCTAATTGATGCAGATTGGGCACTTGCTAATTTAAATATGTCTGACATCCATAATTTCTATAATGCAGGTACGCAAAATATCAATAAGATCAAATGTCCTATACTGCACACTTGGGGAAATAAGGATATAGTTGTTCCTGAATATATGGTTAAAGAAAATGTAAAAGCTTTAGAGAAAAATTCTACTTTGATTGTGTATGAGAATTGTGGGCATTCTCCTTTGGTCGATGTGCCTGACCAGCTTACAAAAGACATACTCAATTTTATCAATCTATAAAAGGGCACTTTGCCCTTTTTATTTTAGGAGACAAGAAAATGAAAATTAAAGACTTTAATTTATTTGTAGAAGATTTAGGAAACCCTGATGGTGAAGTGATTGTATTTTTAAATGGAGTGATGGCATCAACAAATAGTTGGTATACGATTATGAAACCTTTCATCGATCTGGGATATCGCGTCATTTTGCATGATTTCAAAGGACAACTCAAATCTGATAAACCTGATGGTCCATATACTTTTTTTGAGCATGCAGAAGAAACAATTATGATTCTGAAAAACCTTAAAATTAATCAAGCTCATTTTATAGGAACCAGCTATGGTGGAGAGGTTGCTATGAAGATCGGTTTTACTTTTTTTGAATATGTACGTTCACTTGTAATCATAGATTCAGTAAGTGAAACAGACCAAGCAATGGTCAATGAAATTAATCATTGGATTGAGTTATGCAAAAAAGGTGATGGATATGCATTTTTCTGGGGGATGGCAAAAAGCATATATGGTCCAAAATTCATGAAGGAAAATAAAGACTTTTTGGAAAGAAGAGCTCAAGCGACCAGACAGGTTGATCCTAGTTATCTTAAGGGTCAAATCACTTTGTATAAGACCTTTAATCATGATGTCAATATGACGAGTCATTTGAAAGAGATAACAGCGCCAACGCTTATTATATGCGGAAAAGATGATATACTCAAACCTCCTAAATTCTCAAAGATTATTAAAGATGAAATAAAGAACAGTCAATTGGTATTACTAGAGGATTGTGGACATGTTGCAATTTTTGAAAAGTCTGATGAGATTATTGAATTAATTAAGGCGTGGATATAATGTTCTTACATTTTTCTTAAGTCGCTTAAACTATTTTGAATATCAAGGTATAATATATTTAAAGTATAGATGTGTACTTTTGATGCATATGAAGGAGATGAACACGATGAACATTTATATGTGGTTAATCTTAATACTTATCAGTTTCTTATCAGTTACATTTTTAGTGCGATTACATCAAATCAGACAGTTCAAAGAATATCGATATTTTCGCTTCTATGGATATGTACTTGTCTTATGGTCTGTCATTACCATCTTACGGGATGTCGTCCATGAACCTTTCTTTATCTATCATCTTGGATTTTTAATTTACCCAACTGTTTTCTTGATTGTCAGTTTCTTATATATGACTATTAAGATTTATATTGGTGGACAGGTTGGTAAATTATTTAAACTATTTGTTTTAGTTTTCTTTCTAATTGACCTAGGTGTTTCATTAACTAACAGCTGGCACCAATTAGTACTCCAATTAGCTTATACAAGTTCAATATCAACAGAAGCATTTTCCACAGCACCAATCGGTGTGTTTTTCTATATCCATACTTTGGTGTGCTATTTGTTAATGTTCATGGGTCTTTACTACTTACTAAAATTATTCATTGTTAATTTTAAAAGAGAAAGAGACATGTATCCATTCATTATGTTTTTCTCAAGTATTTTATTAGGAATCATCTTAAATATTATTCATGTATTCTTTTCTCCATTCGTCATTGATCCTACCTATATTTTCATGGTCGTTGTTGGTGTCATCATGTTGAACATATTCCGAAATAGAGATCTTAGGTTGATACTTCACGCCAATGGAAATAAAGATATTTTAGATCATTCTAGAGAGATGTATATCATCTCAACACACCAAGGAATGGTCATCGATTGCTCTAAGAATTTGAAGGTTAAATATAAAGAATTAATCAGTGCAGGAGTCACACTAAAAGACTTAAAAGATAAGATTAGAGAGACATCAATTCTCTATATAAACGACAGAGAATTAGTAGATGAATTTGATTCAACCAAACGTTATTATCATGTGAAAGAACAACGTATTAAAATGCCTCATTTTAGATACTTCGGAAGGCTCACATTACTTTATGAAGAAACTGCAGATATCAAGCTAATCAATGAGATGGATCGTATCATGTCACACGATTTAATGACTGGATTATATAATCGAAATTATTTTGAAAATCAAATTCCAATATTAGAAAATACAAATAATAACTTTGGTGTCATTATCATTGATGTAGATGGATTAAAATTGCATAACGATTATTTAGGACATAAATCAGGTGATGAGTTGTTGATCAACTTTTCAAATATGATGCTTCAGATTTGTAATGAAAATGAAGAGCTTATTCCTATCAGACTTGGTGGAGATGAATTCTTACTGATACATAAGCATGGTGATTTAGAATTACTAGAAAAAATAGCACAGGACCTGACAACAAAAGGTTTGGCAGAAGATCCAATAAAGAGCATTTATTTCTCATATGGCATTTCTCTTAGAGACAAGAATAAAAATAAATTCTCAACAGTATTAAGAGATGCAGATGCAAATCTATATATCATGAAGGAAAAGAAGATAGACGCTAAGAAAGTTTTAGAGAAACAATTTAAAGCACTTGAAGCAAAAATCACTAAATCTTAATTATGATTCTAAAATAGAATTAATCGTTTCATAAATATGGATTTATATAGAAAGGTATAGCGATATGCCTTTTTGTTTTTTTTGTATGTTTAGTATTTATAAACTTATTGCATATTTTTGACTTTTTATATATTTGCTAAATAGAAACAATTAGTGTCTTCACTCGCAAACAATGTCATGATGAGAAAAAATAAAACTTAATATTTTTAAAGGACAGACGATATAAGATAGATGAAGATATATCATGAATGGATTGTGATGTCTACGAGTTCTAACTACGCAGAAAAAAAAAACTTACATCTTTATATAGAAAGAGACAATTGAAAAATGATAAAGAGAACAGGATAGAAAAACCTTTGTAGAAATTAAGACTCAATCTCATACATGGCATTAAAAAGAAGAAGAAATAGAAATCATACATCTATATTAGTAAGTCTCATTAAAGACAGAAAAATTGAAAGCAAAAAAAACAACTTGCATCTTTTTACAATTTGAGAAAAAAAATTTAACTTTCAAATTAAAAAGACGAAACCCGATAAAGAGTTGGTTGATCTGAATCTTGGAAAAACTCAAGATATCGGATTTAACACAATCAGATAAAAAAGTTACTCAGAAGTTGGGTATGTATAATATATCAAAGAAAAATGGTTGCCATAAAAATGAGACACACATATATGAAAAAAGAAGTAGTAGATCAAGCAAGACTGAGTGAAATTTGCAAACCATCAAAAAGTACAAAAATACGTGATTTCAGCTTCTGAGAGCATAAGACATACAAATATCCATCTAACAATAGTTCAATCGCTCAAAACGCACTCTCGCATTTAATTATCATACTCATTAAGCAGTTATTACCTCATTTAATGAGGGTAGAAGTTGTCTTTTATGCAAACAAACATAGCAACACAAATATTTCAAAGGTCATTAAAGCTCATACAATTAACTTTTCTATTTTATATTTGTGCTTATAATATATATTATGTTAACCTATAGTTGATAACGTAACTGTGCGGTTAATGGGTTTTGTGTGGATATGTTGTTTATGTTGTTAACTCTGAACTTCGGCTTCTACGCGGGTTAAGTGCTGTGAACTATCGAAAATTGACAAATACTAAACTTATATTTCTCATATCTCAAAAAAACGCAATTATGATACAATATATATGGTGATAATATGAGAAAAAAATCTATTTTAGTTATTTTTACAGGTGGAACTATATCAATGCAGAAATCTGATCCTTCAAGTAAGGCAGATATTACAGATAATCAAAAAGAGTTATTATCTAACATTTCTTCTGAACTTCATAGTATTGAACTACGATCTCATCAATTTTCTATGAAGCCATCTCCTTCAGTAACACCTAAGGATATGCTCATATTGGCTCAACTGACTGATTCATATCTGCTTGATCCTGATATTGATGGTGTTGTCATTACTCATGGTACTGATACAATTGAAGAGACTGCATACTTTCTAGATCTATTTTTGGAATCAAAAAAACCAGTGGTTTTCACTGGTTCTATGCGTTCATTCTCAGAGCTTGGATATGATGGACTGAGCAATCTAGTGTCTTCAATTCGTGTTGCTGCTTCTGATGATTCCATTAAAAAAGGTGTATTATTGGTGATGAATGATGAAATCAATGCAGCATCTGAGGTAACGAAAACACATACATTAGCACTAGACACTTTTAAATCCATGGAGTTTGGTCCTATTGGTATTGTCGACGAAGAGAACGTTTTATACTATCACGATGCACACCATAAACAGATTTCATTAAAGCCTGAATCGTTAAATCGGACTGTTGAAATAGTAAAAGCATATTCAGGTTCAAGTTCACTTATACTAAACTTACTTGTTGAGCATGGTGTGAAGGGTATTGTTATTGAGGCTCTAGGTAGAGGAAATGTTCCTCCCCAAATGATCGATGGCATCATATTAGCAATTAAACAAGGAATACCTATCGTGCTAACATCTCGTTGTCCAATGGGACGTGTCTTGGATACTTATGGTTATATTGGTGGAGGTCACCACTTAAAACGACTGGGTGTTATTTTTGCTGAAAACTTAAATAGCCAAAAAGCACGCATTAAATTATTGATTGCTATAAATGCTTTAGAAACTCATCAGGAAATAATTTCATTTTTTAAGGACTAATAAGGGGAGTAGTTATGAAATTTATTTCGAGTCTTAGAAATAATAAAATATTTGTTTCTTCTTTTTCACTTCTCGCTTTTCTGATTTCTTCTTTGGGTATAGCTTTATTGATCGGTCGCATTTTTATTGATGAACATGCATTTGATAGATTTTTAGTTACAATCTTTTATTTCACGACTCAAAGTAATTTTTTAGTATTTGCAGTTATGTTACTATTTCTTCTCAAAAAAGATGGTACGAAATGGTTTAAAATCTTAAGCTTAATAGCTACAGTCGATATCACACTTACAGGTTTAGTATTTCACATATTTCTTACAACATATGTGGCAAATATTAATATCATGCAACACATATTACATACAATGGTCCCCCTACTTTATATAACATTTTACATTGTCATATTAGATAACAAATTTAAGCTCAATCAATTTTGGATTGGACTCATTCATCCACTGGTTTTCTTAGTTTCTGTATTCACTTGGATCCACCCTTTATTTGGAGATAGAATAGAATTAATCATGCTTGATTTTCAAGGTGCATCTTATGTTTATCCATTCCTAGATCCAGCTACATATACCAATGGTTTTGTAGGAGTATTATTATTTAATTTGGGATTATTAATGCCTGTGATTGTTCTAATAACGATTATCTTGATATTCATTAAATCTAAAATTGAAAAGGCGATAAATCAATAATTACTTCTTAAATATTCTAAAATAGCAAATCATTTCTGGAGGCAATAATGAGACGACTTACACAATTTCTTTTCACAACTATATTTTTTATAAGTGTTATCATTTTGGCTTCTACCACTTTAAAAAGTTTTGCTGCTGATGATGCTATCACATATGATGCTGTATATTTCGCTTCTCATTGGTGTTCAGATTGTCAAGGTTTAGAAGATGATGGCGTCATTGAAATGCTAGAAAATCAAGGTTATCTTATACTCATATACTACCTCGAAGATGATGAAACGATTCCTCAATTATTAAGTGATTATCAATATACATATGACTACCCATTGTCTGAAGCTCAAGTCCCTGTTTTGTTTGTCGGCTCAACATATTTTTCAGGAAGAACAGCAATTAGGGAAGGTGTTTTAAATAATCAGATTCAATTAATTATGGATACTGAATCTTTATTACCTCTTGAGACTTCTATTCCAAGTAACTTCTCCTTAATATATTTTATCCTCTTAGGATTAGTAGATGGTATCAATCCTTGTGCAATTGCAATGTTGTTATTGTTTATTTCACTTCTTCGTTTTACAAATAATAAACGTATTTTAATCGGTGTCAGTTTGACATTTATTTCTGCAATATTCATCAGTTATTTCTTATTTGGGACATTCCTCTATCAATTTTTAGACCAATTTAATTCTGGATCTTTCATTGTAAGAGCAATTCCATGGACCATTGCAGCAATTGCCTTATTCCTATTTTTCCTTAACATGTATGACTTCTTTATTACATCTAACAAGCGATATGACAAGGTTAAAAATCAATTGCCAAAAGGGATTCAAAAGTTTAATAGAAAACTTATGGCTGCATTTACCAAGCGTATGGATGAAGGTAGTTGGAGTTTATACTTGATTACTTTTGTTATTGGTCTTGTTATTTCGCTAACTGAGTTCCTATGTACTGGACAAGCATATTTAACCGCTATTTTAACTCTCATACATAGTACTGAGTATGTTGGTCGTGGTGTCATTTTACTTCTATTTTATAACTTGATTTTTGTTCTTCCATTAATCATTATTTCATTGATTGCAATTCTATCACAATCAATTACTCCTGTCGCTGCATTTATGAGAGAGCGATTAAACCTAATTAAACTTTTTAGTGCGTTAGTCTTTTTTGCGATATTTGTTTATTACTTATTTTTTGTCATTCTAGTGAAATGAGGTTACCTGTATGAAATATAAGATCATCATTAAGAACTCAAAAAATAAGATTGTTTTTTCTGGCAAACCAATTGCGTTACCGATAAGAGAAAAAGCAATTATTGAAAAATCAATCGAGTTATTTAGTGATCCTGAGCCATGTATTATTCATCAATCATATGCTTCACAAAAACTCGTTGATGACTTCATGTCATTGTTCCCAATTTTACCACTTAATGAATTTGAATTAGTTGACTATAAGCATAAACTTGACTTCATAAAAATCCCTGATATCGAAAAATGTTTTTTATCAATCGAGGTGAAAAAATGAAAGGTATTTATTTAGATTATGCAGCTACAACACCAGTACATCCTGATGTTGCCTTAGCTATGCAGCCATATTTAAATATTAAGTTTGGTAATCCTTCTTCAATGCATCAGCTTGGTGTTGCTAATCGAAAAGTAATTAACGAATCCAAAAAAGCAATAGCTCAATGTCTTCATGTTTTGCAGGAAGAAATCTATTTTACATCTGGTGGAACCGAAGCAACCAACTGGGCAATTAAGGGATATGCTGAAGCGCATCCTGATAAAAAAGAAATTATCATCAGTCAAATTGAGCATCATGCTACTTTAAATACTTGTAAATACTTAGAGAAAAAAGGCTATAAGATTCATTATATACCTGTAGATAAAAGAGGATTCATTAGTCTTAAGAAACTTGAATCTGCAATGAATGATAATACACTCATGGTATCGATCATTTGGGCTAATAATGAAATTGGTACCATACAAGATATGAAGTCAATATCAGATATCTGTCATAAACACAATGTTGTTTTGCACACAGATGCAGTTCAAGCGTTTGGCCAAATATCTGTTGATTTATCTGAAGTTAGTGTTGATATGTTGACACTTTCAGCTCATAAATTTTATGGACCAAAAGGTATAGGATGTCTTTATATTAAAAAAGGAATTGTCATAGAATCGCTGATTCATGGAGGTTCACAGGAACAGGGTAAAAGAGCAGGAACTGAATATCTTTCTGGAATTGTAGGCATGGCAAAAGCAGCTGAGATTGCTTCACAATATCAACAAGTGTATTATGAAAAATTGAATTATTTATCAACAAGACTTCACCAAAGATTGATTCAAAATTTTGATTGTATATTTAATGGTCCTGAGATTGGTGGTAGACGCTTACCTGGTAATATCAATATTTCATTTAAGGATATTATTGGAACACAATTGAGTTATTGGTTAGATCAAAATGATATCTATGTATCAACTGGTAGTGCATGTGATTCCACTTCAATTGAACCCTCTCATGTCATCAAAGCATTAAAAGTACCTGAAGAATATATTAGAGGAACCATCAGATTTTCTTTAGGAAATGAGTTTTTAGAATCAGATATTCCAAGAGTCATTGCCAAACTTAAAGATGGAATTGACTTTATAGGATAATAAGAAAAGCCACATTATGATGTGGCTTTTTCGTTTATTTGCTTTCTAAGTATTTTAAGAATGAGGTACCATGTTTTGGCTTTTCAGTTTTAAAATTATCATTAATGGAATAGCCTACATCAGCAAATGTTTTTAATAAAGGAAGTTCTGAACCTTCAAGAAATTTCTTAGAATAAGCAATTAATGGTACATATTCTCTTGTATGATCGGTTCCAGCAAAAGTTGGATCATTTCCATGGTCAGCCGTTAAGAGTAACAAATCATCTTCATTTAATTCCCTAATTAAATCTGGTAACTGCTGATCGAACTCTTCAATTGCTTTTCCATAACCAATGGGATCTCTTCTATGGCCATAAAGTGCATCAAAGTCAACCAAGTTTAAGAAGCACAAACCTGTGAAATTCTTTTTTGCCATTTCAGTAATTTGTTTCATACCATCGGCATTTGATTTTGTTTTACTATAAGCATTGATACCATAGCCATCAAATATATCGTTAATCTTACCTAATGCGATAACATCGAAACCAGCTTCACTTAAGAAATTAAGTGTTGTTTTTTCAAATGGTTTTAGTGCATAATCATGTCTATTTGATGTTCTTGTGAAATTCGTCTTATTAGTCCCTATAAAAGGTCTTGCAATAATTCTTCCAACTTTCCATTCTGGTTTCATCATCAGTTCTCTTGCTATTTCACAAATTCTATATTGTTCTTCAATGGGTATAATGCCTTCATGCATGGCAATTTGAAGCACAGAATCAGCAGATGTATAAACAATCAGATCACCTGTCTTCATATGATGCTCACCTAAATCCTTAATGATTTCAGTACCAGATGCAGAAATGTTACCTACGATTTTCCTTCCAGTTCTCTTTTCAAGTTCATCTAATAATTCCTTAGGAAAACCTGTGTCTGTAAAAGTTTGGAATGGGGTTGTGGTATAAAGTCCCATGAGCTCCCAGTGACCTGTCATGGTGTCTTTACCTTTGGAAGCTTCTTGCATCTTTGTATAAAAAGCTCTAGAATTTTCTACTGATGAAACATTTTTAATAGGTGCTATGTTACCATAACCCATAGCTTCTAAATTGGGTATCTTTAAGTTCATTTTTTCTGCAATATGTCCGATAGTGTTCGAACCAACATCATTATATTCTTTAGCATCAGGAGCCTCTCCAATACCTAGGCTATCTAAAACAATAAGAAAGATACGTTGATACATCATGATTCCTCCTTTGCGCGTGGGTGCGCGTTTCTATATATTTCTTTGATTCTTTTTTGACTAATATGTGTGTAAATCTGAGTGGTTGATATATCTTCATGACCAAGCAATGACTGGAGTGTTCTTAGATCCATGCCATTTTCTAATAAATGCGTAGCAAATGAATGCCGTAATGTATGTGGTGAACAGTCTGTAGTTACTCCTGCATCATTTGCCAGTTTCTTCAATAACTTAAAGAATCCTTGTCTTGATAAATGCTGTCCATCTTGATTAACAAAAAGATAATTTGTTTTTTGATCCTTAATGATTTGTTCTCGAGATTTGATGATATAGTTTCTAAGAGCAATCGTAGACATATCAGATATGGGAACCATACGCTCTTTGTCACCTTTACCTTTAACAATAACATAACCTTGATTAAGGTGAATATCTTCCATTTTTATATCGAGTAATTCACTAACTCTCAAACCAGAACCATAAATAAGTTCTAGTAAAGCTATATTTCTTAAACCTAAAGTCTTTGTTTTATCGACTTGTTCTAATATAGAGACAACTTCATCAACTGATAAAACCTGAGGTAAAGATTTTTCTACTTTTGGTGCTGAAAATCCTTTTGCGATATCTTCATCAACTTCTTTTTCTATCGTAAGAAAATGATGAAATGATTTGATAGCAGTCAATTTTCTTGCTAGACTTTTAGCAGAAACTTTCTTTTTTGTGCTTTTCAAAAACCCTTCAATATGTTTTTTTTCAATCAATTTCGGTTTGCTTATTTGATGATAAGTATCCAAGAACAAAACATATTGTTTGAGGTCGGTTAAATAAGATGCAATGGTGTTTTTACTCGATCCTTTTTCATTTTTAAGATAATACTCAAAATCCTTAAGTAAATATTTCATATGAACACCATGAAGACCTGATTACCTAGAAATAGTCCATTTCTAGTTAGCATCAGTCTATCGCCTTCTAATTTTAATAAACCCAAATCAATTTTTTCGTAAAGTTGTGGGTATTTGGCAAAGAGATCCACTTGATATTTTTCTTTGATTTTTGATACTGAAATACCAGATATCTTTCTTAGTCCAAAAATAAGCTCATCTTGAAGTAATGTCATAGAGTCCTGTAACTCTTTTTCTTTTTGCGGATTGATGAGATATTTTTGCATCGATCGATGATTATAAGTCCGGTAATTATCAACAAATCCGTGAGCACCTAATCCTACACCAATATAGGTTCCCAATGTCCAATAAATGAGATTATGATATGAATAATTTTGATTTTTTGCAAAGTTTGATATCTCATAATGCTCAAATCCTTGATTAACGAGTTCGTCCATAACTAACCCATACATTTCAGCTTCACTATCTTCATTCATTTGTTTAAATTGCCCTTTAAGATATTGATAATAAAAGAATGTTCTTTCTTCTAATATCAGTGAATAACAGGAAACATGATTAATATCGAGCTCTTTGATCGTTGCTAAATCTTTATGAAGATTTTTAATGGTTTGTCCTGGAATAGCATAAATCAAATCAATGCTGATTTGAGGTATGCCTATTTCCTTTAAATGACTGATGATTTCAAACACTTGCTCATTTGTATGCTTTCGATTGAGATATTTTAAAAGTTCTTGATTAAAGGTTTGTACACCTAAACTAATTCTATTAATGCCATATTTCTTAAATAACAACCCTTTTTCTTTCGTATAGCTTTCTGGGTTGACTTCAATCGTATATTCTATAGGATGGATAGATTGTAACGATTCCAACACAAAGGTTAGCTGCTCAAGATTAAGCATGCTTGGTGTTCCACCACCTATATAAATCGTTTCAATCGTGTCGAAATGATTTTCATATGATTTAATTTCTTGAACCAAAGCTTTCAAGTATTGATCAACCGTATCCTTGTTTTTAGGAACACTTTTGACAAAATCACAATAATGACATATATATTCGCAAAATGGAATATGGATATAAAGTCCCTTCAAACAAATCACTTCCCTTATGTCTATTATACATGAAATGGTTTACATAATAAAGAACAGTGATGAGAATTTACTCATCACTGTTAGATAATATCGCCATAAATGCTTCTTGAGGAATATCGACTCTACCAATCGACTTCATCTTCTTTTTACCTTCTTTTTGTTTTGAAAGTAATTTTTTCTTTCTACTTATATCTCCACCATAACATTTTGCAAGGACATCTTTACGCATTGCTTTGATGGTTGTTCTAGCAATAACCTTGTTTCCTAGTGATGCTTGAACTGGTATTTCAAACATTTGTCTTGGAATCAATTGAACCATTTTTTCACATATCGCTTTTCCACGATAATAGGCAAAGTCCCGGTGAACAATGAGCGATAAAGCATCTACGATTTCACCATTCAACAAGATATCCATCTTTTGGAGTCTCGATTGCTTATACCCAGCCATTTCATAGTCAAATGAAGCATAACCTTTCGTAGATGATTTTAATTTATCGAAGAAATCATAAACGATTTCTGATAAAGGCAAATCATAAGTGATATGCACTCTATTGGCATCAACATACTTTAAATCACCAAAGATACCACGTTTTTTTTGTGATATATCCATGATTGCACCAACATATTCTTTTGGTGTCATGATGGAAGCTTTGACATAGGGTTCTTCAATAAAATCGATGCGTTGAGGATCAGGTAATCTTGATGGATTATCGATAGGTACTACTGTACCATCAGTCAAATGTACTTGATATAGTACAGATGGCGCTGTAGCAATAAGTTCAATATTGAATTCTCGATGGATACGTTCTTGGACAATTTCCATATGCAATAATCCTAAGAATCCTGTTCTAAATCCAAACCCCAAAGCTTGAGATGTTTCGGGTTCATAAATCAAAGAAGCATCATTAAGTTTAAGTTTATCTAATGCATCTTTTAAATCATTGAATTGTTCAGTATCAATTGGATATAATCCACAAAATACCACTGAATTCATTTTTCTGTATCCAGGTAGTGCTTGTTTGGTATGTCTATTAGCATAAGTTATGGTATCCCCTACACCAACAGTATTAATATCTCTAATCGATGCTGTTAAATAGCCAACATCTCCAGGACCTAAAATATCACGCTTGACTACTTTTGGCGTATGTACACCAACTTCAATTACTTCATATTTTGCTTTTGATGCCATAAATTCTATCATGTCACCTTTTTTAATGGTTCCATTGACAACTCTAACATAAGGAATAACACCTTTATACATATCAAAAACTGAGTCAAAAACAAGAGCTTGAAGTGGTTCTTCAGAATCTCCTTTAGGTGCTGGGATATCTGTTACAATTCTTTCAAGAATCTCATCAATACCCAATCCTTCTTTTGCTGATGCTAAAATAGCATGTTGTGCAGGAATTCCAATAACATCTTCAATTTCTTTTATAACTTTTGCTGGTTCTGCACTTGGCAAATCTATTTTATTAATAACTGGAATGATTTCTAAATTATTATCAATTGCTAAATAAACATTAGCTAAAGTTTGAGCTTCTATACCCTGAGCTGCATCGACGACTAAAATAGCGCCTTCACAGGCAGCTAGTGATCTCGAAACCTCATATGTAAAATCGACATGGCCTGGAGTATCAATCAAATGCATGATATATGATTCGCCATTTTTAGCTTTATATACCATTTCTACTGCATTAAGTTTGATTGTTATACCACGCTCACGTTCTAAATCCATTGAGTCGAGAAGTTGTTCCTTCATTTCGCGATCGCTTACAGTATCAGTCTTTTGTAACAAGCGATCTGCTAATGTAGATTTCCCATGATCGATATGCGCTATGATCGAGAAATTTCTGATATTCTTTTGTCTTTCATTCAATGCTGATTTATTCATATCACATATATCCTTCCGCTTAATCATTGTATCATTTTTACATGTAATTTTAAAGACCTAAATGTACGAATATTTAGAATTGCTTATATCTAAACTACGAAAACGTTTTATTAAAAATCAGTAAAAATAAAAACGTAAATAAATTGAATGAACCAAGAAAAACAATCGGATAGAGAAGATCACTTTTCACAAGTAAAAATATATAATAGTCGTTACGATAGTTCTAAAGCTCTTTTAAAAAAAAGAGCCAAAAGGCTCTTAAAAATCTTCATCAATTTCGTATGGTATAATCTCAATCAAGACTTCAAGTACTTTTTTGGTATCTGCTGCTGCAACTCTCACTTTGAGATTCTGATAGGTAAATTCATCACCTACAACAGCAATTCTTCCCAATTCATCAAGGACCCAACCATTGACTGTCGCAAAATCTAGTTCCTCTTTGATACCTACAAGTTCGAATAGATCATCTAAATCTGCATTCCCTTTAACACGAAATGTGTCTTCATCAATTTCAACAATTTGCTCAACGATTTCATCATGTTCATCCCAAATATCACCAACGAGTTCTTCTAGTATGTCTTCCATAGAAACAACACCTAATGTACCACCAAATTCGTCTTTTACAATTGCCATATGTGATTTATTTGAACGTAACAAATCAAGAAGATGCGAAACTTTCATGTACTCAGTGACATAAACAGGAGGTTTAAGAATAGAATCGAGTGGTTGGTTTTCCAATACCACTAGGTTGTAAAAATCTTTATGATTAATAACACCAACGATATGATCTATGTTTTCTTCGTATACAGGTAATCTTGAATATCCGGTTTTCTTAAATGTATGGACAATTTTCTTTGTTTCCTCGTTAACTGCTACACCAATGACATGCACTCGAGGAGTAAGGATCTCTTCAACTTTTAAATCATCAAAATCAATGACACTTCGAATCAATTCGCCTTCATTCTCGTTGATTCCGCCTTCATTTTGAACTTCTGAAACGTAGGTTAAAAGTTCATCTTCAGTAATTGAAGATCCCTTTTCAAACTTAAAAATTCGGTTCATTAGTTTTTGCCATAAAGAAAAGATGAAATTAAGAGGTGTCAATATCCAAATAAAAGCACGAAGTGCAGGTGTTATTGCTAATGCATAGGATTCAGGCATTTTTTTAGCAAGACTCTTAGGTGTAATTTCACCAAATATAAGAACTAATGTTGTCATAACTGCTGTTGATATGGTTACTCCATAATTACCCCAAAACTTGACAAAGAATACTGTGGCTATTGACGCAGAAAGAATGTTAACTATATTGTTACCAATAAGTATTGTAGTTAGCAATTTCTCAAAGTTCTCAGACAAAGCCAATGTGTGTTTAGCTCTTCTATTTCCATTTTGAATCAGATGCTTAAGTTTGATTTGGTTCAATGACGAAAAAGCCATTTCTGCTGATGAGAAAAAGGCTGACATTAATATAAGAAATGCTAGAACAGCTAATGTTATAAAATCTTTACTTTCCATTTGTTAAATCCCTACTCATCTAATGAAGCATTCTCGTCTTTATTTATTTTTGTTACTCTTACTTTAGAAATAATTTTATCCTCAGTCTCAAGAACTTCATAACTAAAGCCATTATAATCAATCTTAATTGCTTCATTTTCTTCAGGAAAACGACCTAATTGACCTAATATAAAACCACTTAGGGTATCATAATCTTCAATTGGTAATCCTGATTCAATATTATCTTCTACATCATTGATATTACATAATCCATCTATTTCATAGATGCCTTCTTCAATTTGCTTGATTTCGTCATCTATTTCATCGTATTCATCAAAGATATTACCTACTATTTCTTCAAGTAAATCCTCAATTGTCACAATCCCAGCAGTCCCACCATATTCATCTAAAGCAACAGCAATATGATTCTTTGTCTTTTGCATCTCTTTAAATAATTCACTAGTCTTCTTTGAATCTGGTATAAAATAAGGAGGTCTAATTAAACTCTTTATCGAAAACTTTTCTTCAACATTATCTATATATTTAAGTAAATCCTTCACATGAAGAATTCCTATAATGTGATCAATATCGCCTTCATAAACTGGATATCTTGTAAATTGTTCATTTTGAACATGTTGAATCACTTGACTTTTTGAAGAGCGAACATTCAAAGCTGATATTTCAGTTCTATGGGTCATAATTTCTTCAACATTGGTATCTGAGAAATCGAAGATATTTTGAATCATTTCACTTTCTTCTTCGTCAATATTTCCCATTTTCCCACTAGCTTCAACAATAGTTCTAATTTCTTCTTCAGTCATTTTTCTTTCGCCATCATTTGGACTCAATCCAAAAATTCGTCCAATAATACTTGAAATCGATTCTAATAACCATACAAGTGGAAAAGTAATCTTTGTCATAAGAGTAATGAATCCGATGACACCATATGCTATTTTTTCTGGATATTTATGAGCTAGTCTTCTTGGTAACATCTGTCCAATAACAACATGAAACACCAATAAAATTAAGGCTACTGTGACAATGACTAATGGCTCAACAAAACTCAATGAACTGTCAAACCACTGCATAACATTATTGCTAAAAACTAAAACAGCAATCGCTCCATTGACTAAAGCAATTAAAATGATCAGCATTTGCATAGTTGCCATATATATTTTAGGGGATTCAGAAAATCTTTGAATTCTGATTGCACGAATATTTCCCTTATCTGCATCTTGATTAATCTTATTATCACTTACAACGACCAATGCTATCTCTGCAGCAGCAAAAATGCCTGATAAAATAATAAGTAGGAGCATGCTAATGACTGGATATATCATATTTTCTTCTCCTGTTTACAACAAAAAAAGACACCAAAAAAAGCATCATATTTGTTGTCTTTGCTTTTCGGATATGCTGGATCTTCGATCCTACTACTGCTTTCTTCCATTTCTACTATTATGTCCTCCATCACCATGTGATATATATATCATACAGTTTTTTGTGCAAAAAGTCAATGAAATGGGCAGATATCATTAACTGTCAATTCTTTAAAGAATAACTTGAATGGTTCTTTGTTGTGTGCTACAATAGATGCATGAAGGGGAGTAGTTAGCTCTAAATTAATCGTCAGTACGGCTTTTGCCCGGTTAATTTCAAGTATCCCTTGTAACGAGACCTTCAAGACAGGAGTCTTGATGGTTTTTATTATGATAATGAAAGTATCTAAAAATTCTAGATATTTTTAAGAGAGGGCACACACTTTTATGGATATTGCATTAAATGTCATTATAACATTATTTGGTTTTATTTTGCTCATCAAGGGTGCTGATTATTTTATTGTTTCTTCAGCCTCAATAGCTAAGAAATTCAATATATCTCCTTTAATTATCGGTCTGACTTTAGTTGCTTTTGGTACAAGTTTACCAGAACTGGCTGTTAGTTTTATTGCATCGCTATCTGCACATGCTTCAGGAGAAACTGCGGATATTGCATTAGGCAATGTCATAGGATCTAATATTGCTAATCTAACCTTGATTTTAGGATTTTCAGCAATTATGATGCCAATTGCTGTTAAAAAATCAATGAATAAACAAGAATTCCCATTCTTAATTGTCCTTACGGTTGTGTTTGGGATTGTCGCCTTCTTCTTTCAAAGCGATGCACAAATTGTTTGGTGGGAAGCACTTATCCTCTTGTTGTTTTTCTCTTATTATATGTACTTAATGATTCATAGTCATAAAGAGGTTGAGCTCGATGAGGAAATTCATTTCGTTGATACCAAGAAAGCAATTATTCTATTGATTCTTGGTTTAGGTGGTGTCTCATTAGGTGGATACTTGGTTACTTCTGGTTCTGAATATATTGCTATTGAATTACTTGTTAATGTATTTAGTATGACTGTAACAAGAGCTACCACACTTGTTGGTTTAAGTATTGTATCATTGGGGACATCTTTACCAGAATTAGTAACAAGCGTTGTTGCAGCTAAAAAAGGTGAAATGAAATTGCTCTTGGTAATATTATTGGATCCAATGTATTTAATACATTATTTATCGTCGGTTTATCTGGTTTAGTTACTCCACTTGGAGTCAATGGTGATGTATTATTTGATATCTTCATCTTAATGGGTATTACTTTAATTACAATATTCTTCTGCATAACAAATCAAAAAATTTCAAGGTTTGAGGGTTGGATTTTGATTGGAATATATTCTTCATACATCGCATTCATTATCGTTAGAGCTTTAGGTCTACTATAAAAAACAAATCCCATTAATTTGGGATTTTTTTATGTGAAATTTAAAATGATTTCTTTAAGATAATCATTATTCATAATATAACTATCATGAGTATGTCCCTTTAAAATAAGACATCTGGAACCATAAATACCTTGATGTATTTTTTTTGTATGAGCATATCTTATAAGATCATGTTCACCAGCTAATATCAGTGTAGGACAAACAATTTTATTTAAGTCGCTTTCTCTAATATCGGGTTCATTTAACATCAATTCAATGAATGGGTTGTTTGTTTTTTGATGCTCTTCTTGCATTTCAATCATAAATTTTTTACCGACTCCAAACGGGTTAAGACTACCACCAGCTAGTATCATTTTTTCAAATAAATCTGGATATCTGGAAGCCAAAATCATCGCTATAATCGCTCCATCACTGAAGCCAAAAACTAGAGGTTTTTGAAGCTTCAACTGATGAATAAAGTGGTAAATATCTTGTGCCATATCATCATAATGAAGAGGTAGATTCTTTTGAGATTTTCCATGATTTCTAGAATCAATTTGATAACACTCATAACGCTCACTTAATGTCTTAACAAGGCTGTTAAACGTCTCATGATCTTCGCCATTTCCATGCAGAAAAATAAGCGGTTTCCCTTTGCCTGTTTTCTGATAAAATAGTTCAATTCCATTTACTAAAATCTTCATTATTTTCACCTAGCAAAAAGGTCCCGAGGGACCTTAATATGTCAATGTGCATAAGCCATGTTCTGTTCCCTAAAAGGGTGTGATCATTTATCTCTACATCGTAGCATATATCGACTTTGGTTCGTCTTTATACGTGCCCCTACCAAATTTTGGGTTGCTAGCTTGAGGGGTTTACCGCGTTTCATTTGTTCATTTCTGAACAACTCGTTTCTGTGGCACATTACGTCTAGGTCATAGTTTCCCTTAGACCATCAAACGCCGTTACGATTTCTCGTACCCTAAGTTATTTTTTCCTTAGGCACAAACACTACATTCATCTCAGAATGTGCTAGCATGGACTTTCCTAACCTAAATGAATAGGCTCGATCACCTTCCACTGACAAAAAACATTATATCATAAAGTCAAATATACAACAAGTGATACTTGATTACTCAGCATCAGCCTCAGTATCTGCTTCAACTTCTGCTTCAACTTCTGTTTCAACTTCTTCAACCTTGACATGAACTTCTTTAATTGTTACAATCGTATGTTCAGGATTTTCTAAAAGATGAATATGTTGTTCAAGCTTCAAATCTTTAACTTTTATAGATTCTCCAAGATGTAATTTGGAAACATCTATTTCAATATGTGAGACACCATAACCTGGTAAATATTCAGCTTGTATTTCAGTTAATGTTTCTTGAGGATAAAGTTTTGTTCTATGGAAAACTTCTTTACCAATAAGAACCACTGGAATCATTGCAGAAACTCTTTCTTTAGCTCCAACACAACGTAAATCAAAATGAATGATATCATGAGGTTTTAAAACTGTTGTTTCTACGTGTTGGATATATGCGAAATGTTGTTTCCCCTCTAATTTAACCTTAAAGGTTAGGTTCTTGCCATGAGTCTTTAGTGCGTCTTTAAATTCTTTTTCTTCAACCTGAATTGATGTTGATTTGAATGATGTTCCATACATCACCCCTGGTATTTTATTTGCATTGCGTACTTTTCGAATAGGATCTACTCTTAATTCTAAATTCATAGTTAATCTCCTTTCATTCCTTATGTCTATTATATCATTTTTTCATTTAATTATGTTGAGTCGTGAGAAAAAAAATGGAGTTTCTCAACTCCATTAAATCATTATTTTGCTAATAAAGCATCTTTTCTTGATAAATCAACACGGCCTTTGTCATCAATACCGATACATTTAACCAAGATTTGATCGCCAACTGATACAACTGACTCAACTTTTTCTACACGTTCTTTTGCAAGACGTGAGATATGAACTAATCCTTCAGTTCCTGGCCATAATTCAACGAAACAACCAAATTTCTCAATACGGGTTACTTTACCTTCATAGATCTTACCAACTTCAGCTTCACGAACTAAATCCATGATGCGTAGAGCAGCACTTTCAATCCATTTAGTTTCCATATGCATTAAGATGACTTTACCGCTTTGATCAATATCAATCTTAACACCATTATTATCTTCGATAATTTTAGTGATAATCTTACCTCCAGCTCCAATAACATCTCTGATTTTGTCTGGATTAATCATAATAAGTTTGACTTTTGGTGCATATTTTGATAAATCAGGTGCAACTGTAGGAATAGTTTCTAACATATGCTTTAAGATATGTAATCTGCTTAAACGTGCTTGTTCAAGAGCTTCTTTTAAGATTTGTTCAGTTATACCTGAAATCTTGATATCCATTTGCAATGCTGTGATACCTGTTTCAGTTCCAGCAACCTTGAAATCCATGTCGCCTTCATGATCTTCCATACCTTGAATATCTGATAGAATGGTATAATAATCGCCTTCTTTAATCAGACCCATAGCAATACCTGCAACTGGAGCTTTAATGGGAACACCAGCAGCCATAAGTGCCATCGTACCAGCACAAATTGTTGCTTGAGAACTTGATCCATTTGATTCAAGAATTTCTGATACAATACGAATAGTATATGGGAATTCTTCTTCATTAGGTAGTACTTGAAGTAAGGCGCGTTCGCCTAATGCCCCATGTCCTACTTCACGACGTCCAACAAAACCATAACGTCCTGTTTCACCGACACTAAATGGTGGAAAATTGTAATGCAACATAAATCTTTTTGAATCATCAAGTCCTAGTCCATCGATAATCTGATTTTCACCTAATGCTCCAAGTGTAACTACACCTAACGCTTGAGTTTGACCTCTAGTAAATAAACTAGATCCATGAGTTCTAGGTAATACATCAACACGAGATGATAGTGGTCTGATTTCATCAACCTTACGTCCATCTGGGCGGACCTTGTCTTGTGTGATTAAACGTCTAACTTCAGCTGTAACAATACCATCAAGTACTTTTTTAACTTGAGCTAAATAGCTCTTTTGAGTTTTTTCATCAAATACTTTGACACCATCATAAACTTTGAAGAATGATTTCTTTTCAAAATGTTCAATTGCTTCTTCTGAAATAGCATCAATCGCATGATATCTTTCAAGCTTATCGAAAATTGATACTGCTTGAATCAAACGATCCTTAGCATAAGCATTAACTTCTTTTCTTACATCTTCATCAACAGCGAAATCGTCAAAATCCATTTTAACTATTTCGAAATCTGCTAATATTCTTTCTTGGAATTCAATTAATTCTTTGATGATTCCATGACCAAACATAATCGCTTTCAAAATATCTTCTTCATTGACTTGCTTAGCACCAGCTTCAACCATATTAATAGCATCTTTGGTTCCAGTAACAATTAAATCAATGTCACTTTCTAGCAATTGATCAGGTGTTGGATTGATTACAAATTCATCATTGATTCTACCGATTTGAACACCAGCGATTGGTCCATTAAATGGAATATTAGAAAGGCCAAGAACGATCGATGATCCTAGTAATGAAGCCATTTCAGTGGTACATTCTGGATCGCTTGATAAAACTGTATTAATGACTTGAACCTCATTCTTAAATCCTTCTGGAAATAAAGGACGAAGTGGTCTATCAATTAAACGTGATGTTAACGTTTCATGTTCTGAAGGTCTACCTTCTCTTCTTAAAAATCCTCCAGGGATTTTTCCAGCTGCATAAAGCTTTTCCTGATATATTACCATTAAAGGGAAGAAATCTTGAGTGGAAGCTTCGTTTCTAGCTGTTACAACACTAAGTACTGTAGAGTCACCATATGAAATTAAAGCTGAGCCATGTGCTTGCTTTGCCATTTCACCTGTTTCAACACGTAGAACTCTACCGCCTAGTGTCGTTTCATAAACTTTTTTTTGCATGATATAAAATCTCCTTCATTTTATATTTCTTTTCTATTTTTTTAACCTTATTTATTATACCACAATTTATAATTTATCAACTTAAAATAGATTGTTTATCAAATAATGGTATTTAATTGAGTTAACGAGAAAATATTCAATTTTAAATGTATTATCTTATCTGTAATCATTGTTATATAAGAATATTAATAAAGTAAAAAAAAAGATTGCATTTGCAATCTTTTTAACGACGTAATCCAAGTTTTTGAATCAATACTTGATAGCGATCCATGTCTTTTGAACGTAGATACTTTAACAAGCGACGTCTTAGTCCGATCTTCATATAAAGACCACGACGAGAGTGAAAATCATGAAGATGCTTTTGAAGATGGTCATTCAAATCAGTGATTTCTTGTGTAAGAACAGCGATTTGGACTTCTGGTGACCCAGTGTCTCCTTCTTTTGTTGCATAAGCTTTAATGATTTCAGTCTTTTTTGCCTTATCTAATGCCATAGTGTTTCCTTTCTCGAATAACTAAAGAAGGGGTTGGCGTTCCCACATCCTTGTTACCGCCTTTTATATTGTAGCATTTATTTTATAAAATGCAACTATATTTTAACAAATTGATCAACGTTGACAACAAATACTGTTGCCCCGCCGACTTCTACTTCTATAGGTAATGCTGAGAAAGCTCCAAACTCATTGACGATTGTATTTGGAACAAGCTTTGTTCTCTTTTTACTGTGAGCTTCTATGATTTCAAGAGCTTGAGGCACCTTTTCATCATTGACACCAATGAGGAATGTTACGTTACCAGCTCTTAAGAATCCTCCAGTGGTTGCAAGTCTTGTCGAAAAAAATCTATCTTTGACTAAAGCTTTTTGGACTTTGTTCGCATCATCATTGGATACGATAGCCAATATTAATTTCATATAACCACCCACCTTATAGGATTATTATAACATAATTTTAAGATTTGTTAATCTTCTAACAACAATTTCATCTTTCTTAAGTTGCTCGATTAATTCCTTTTTTCCTTTGAATTTTAGTTCATCTCTAAATCGTTCAAAAAAGACTATATCCAAGGTTTCTCCATAAATATCTTTATTAAAATCAAGGATGTATACTTCTAATCTTTTTTCTAAGCTAAAGTTTAGTGTAGGATTATTTCCTATATTTGCCATTGCATGATACCATTTGCCTTTGTATAGAACTCTGACATAATAAACGCCACTTTCCGGTAGGAAGTAATGATCGTAATCAATATTTGCAGTGGGAAACCCTAATTTATGCCCAACATGATTTCCATGAACGACTTGTCCTTTAATATGGTAATGTCGATTAAGAAGCTTTCTTGCAGATTCTAAATCTCCAGCTAAAAGAAAATCCTTGACATATGTCGTAGAAAGTCTTGTATTGTTATAAAGCATGTCTTCAACAATATCAACAATAAACCACTTTCTAAGATCATTAATTGTTCCAACACCACGATATGCAAATCTAGCATCTCTACCAATAACTAGACGTTTAACGTTAATTCTTCTTAAGAAGGCTACAAATTCTTTAACAGATAAATGAGAAAATTCCATATCGAAATCAACAATAAATACATAATCAAGTCCATAACTAGAAAATAATTCAATTTTGTCATTTTTTTGAGTCAATGTTTTAAATGCATGTTTTCTAAGAAAAGTAGAGGGGTGAGGATCAAAAGTTAAAACAGCATGTCTTGTATCTGAATATGATACAACACGCTTAATAAGCTCTTGATGCCCTAAGTGAAGACCATCAAAATTACCGATGGTCATTGTAAGAGGCTCATCGTTTTCTATTAATTTATAGTTTGCGGAAATGATTTTCATGATGTCTCCTAAAAAATTAAGACTGGTTTATATAGTTTTTCAGCTTTTACTTCATAATATGCAATCATTTGATTGTTTTCGTCGAAAACAATAAATGGTTGATCCGTTACGATTTGTCTATCATCTAGATAGACTCCATTTTTCACCAATCCAATCATATATTCATTTAATATAATCTTGGGATAGTCTTGAAAAAATAGTTCTAAAGATATGATATCATTTTTTGACAATTCTTCAATGCTTTTTGAGTTTTCTATCGTATAAATACCTATTGACAATCGATTTAAACGTTCAAGAGCTGCAAATGTATGAAGTTTTTCTGCAAGATCAACAGCGAGACTTCTTATATAAGTTCCTTTAGACACAACTGTGGAAAAGGAATAGCGATTTGAATCAAGTTGATTGATCAATTTAAAATCATAAATCTGAACCAATCTTAATTCGCGAACAACATCCAAACCTTGTCGTGCAAGTTCATAAAGTTTTTTTCCATTTTGCTTAATTGCTGAATACATCGGTGGCATTTGCATATAAGAGCCAATCATTTGCTTTACTGTATCATTTAACTCTTTTATTCCAAAATTCACATCCTTGGTTGAAATTATTGTTCCTGTTGTATCATAAGTATCATAGTGATTGCCAAATACGATGGTTCCCTCATAAGCCTTATCGAGATTGGAAAATAAATAGGCTAGTTTTGTAGCTTTTCCAACACAAAGAATAAGAAGACCACTAGCAAAAGGATCTAGTGTGCCTGTATGTCCGATTTTATCGAGATGAAATTTCTTTTTAATCTGAAAAACAACATCATGAGATGTCATTCCTTTGGCTTTATTAACTAGAAAAAAACCGTCCATATGATCACCACTTCAAATTATACACTAATAACAAAGATAAAAAAAGCACTTGCGTGCTCTAATTATTTGAATTGGTTAAACCAAGCAGCGACTCTTTCTTTTGGTTGATAACCGCTTTGACGGTCAACTTCTTCACCATCTTTGTAAAGTACAACTGTTGGTACACTGCGAATACCGACTTCTACAGCTTGATTTCTAAATAAATCAATGTCTAGACGATAAAACTTTGTTTCTGGCATTTCAGTGCTTAAAGATTCTAATACTGGTTTTAACATTTTACATGGTCCACACCAAGTTGCGAAATATTGAACTACTACTAAACCTTGTTGCCCTATCACTTCTTGATAAGGTTGTCCTTGATAATCAATCATTAAATTTTCCTCATTTCTTTATCATTTATCAATTTTTATTATATGCTGAAAACTTGAATTTATCAAGCCATTTGCACTATTTTAGGGTAATTATTGTAACACCATTTAGTCCTTCACCTTCACCACCAAAGCGATGAGTCTTAATATATGGTGAGGATTTAATGTAATCATAGACTGCTTTTCTTACTGCTCCGCTTCCAAAACCATGAATGATACGCATCGTCTCTAAGCCAGATAATATAGCAGAGTCTATGGCTTGATCCATTGCTTCTTTAACTTCATCAAATCTATATCCTCTAAGATCTAACTCAAATTTCGCAGATCTTGCAGGTGTGTCGCCAACATTGACTTTTTCTATTTTAACAGCCTTATTAGGCTCTTTTTTTGGTTCTTCTTTTCTCAAATCATATGATTTAAATATGAGATCAAATTTACCAAAAACCACTCGGTAATCATCGTTTTTGATTGATTTGATTTGTCCATATTGTTGGTAAGGCAAAATGAATACGAGATCATCAACTTGTAATTCATCTTCAAATGAAACTAGTTTATCTTGATCTTTTTGCTGATTCAACTTAAACTTTATTGCAGCAATTTCAGGTTTTGAAATCTCGTTTTTCTTTTGTAACATAGTAAGTAATTCACGAACCTCATCTTTTAATTCATCGTATGCTTTTTCTTCTTTAGCTCTTACTTTTTCTATGATCTTATCCTGTTCAGCTAACAATAATTCTTTTGAACGCTGAAACTCTAATTTAGCGTTTCTACTTTCTTCTATTTCATGAGCAAGATTTTCTTTCTGTTTTTCGATATAAAGCATTTCATCATTGAGTTTTTCCATCACCTTAGCTAGGTCTGTTTGTCTGCCCTGATAAATTGTTTCTGCATCCTTAACAACTTCTTCTTTCAATCCTAATCTTCTAGCTATTAAAAATGCATGTGATGATCCAGTGGTTCCCATTTGAAGATAATATAGAGGCTTCAAAGTTTTTTTGTCAAATGCGACACTTGCTGTTGTCATGTTTGGTTGTTCATATGCATAACTTTTTAGTTCAGAATAATGTGTTGTAACCATCATTCTAATATCAAGTGGTTTAAATGCATTCAAGATTGCGATAGCTAGTGAAACACCTTCATTCGGGTCAGTCCCACTTCCTAGTTCATCAAGCAAAACCAAAGTATTATCCTTTACGCCTTCGATCATTGATATGATTTTATTTAAGTGTGACGAAAAGGTTGATAGTGATTGCAATATGGATTGCTCGTCACCAATATCAGCAAATACTTGATCAAAAACAGCTACATTGGAGGCTTCGCTTGCTGGTATCAATATACCACACTGTGTCATTAAAGTCAGTAATCCAACTGTTTTTAATGCAACTGTCTTACCCCCTGTATTAGGACCAGTAATCAATAATGTTTTAATGTCTTTATTTAATTCAAGAGTAATTGGAACAGCAGTTTTTTGATCTAATAAAGGATGCTTAGCTTTAATCAATGAAATGGTACCAATATCATTGATTTGAGGCTTCATTGCATTCAATTTTAAAGCATATTGTGCCTTTGAAGAGATAAAATCTAATCCAAGAAATAAATCGAGATTATCTTTTAAGCTTGCATGGGCACGATGCACTTCTTCGCTTAATGAAGCAATTATTTTCTGTATTTCTTTTTCTTCTTCGACCTTAAGGTGCTCAATTTGTGCTGTTATTTGTCTTGTTGCTTCAGGTTCAATGTAAACTGTTTGCTTACTTGCTGAAACATCATGAACAACACCTTTAATTTTGTTTTTATACATATCCTTAACAGGAATACAAAAACGATCATTTCTTTGAACAATAACCAATTCATTTAAATATGCACTATGGTCTATAAGAAATTTTTGCAATTTATCTTGAAGTTGCTTGTCTAATCTAGATTTTTCTTTTCTAATTTTTAGTAATTCTGGAGTTGCATCATCTAAAATTTGCCCATCTTCATCTATTTTAGACTGAATATATTCTAAAAGACTTCGGTGCGTATGCAAATTTTGGAAATATGGAGTTAGTGATCGTGCATCAATTTTCAAACGGTCAAGCTCTTTATAGTATTTGATGATGTCGCGTTCCATCAGTAAAAACAAGCGTACATAGAGAAGTTCCTGGATTGAAAACACTCTATCTAAGCTTGCATATTTAAGTAATTCATGAATATCAAAATCCTCAAGAAATGGTAAAACACCAGCTCTAATAATGAGAGTGGTCATATCCATGGTTTCATCTAAAGCAAGATGAATTGATTGAAGATCAGTCATGGGTTCCAAATTGATGATTTCATTTCTAATTGTGTCTGATTTGGCATGTTTTGAAATCAATTCAAGTATTTGATTCAATTCTAAAGCTTTCATCATAAATCGCATTGTGAGCCACCTATTTCTTAAAAAATATGGTATAATAGATAAAGAGCAGGAGATGTCCATGAAGCACTATACCATTTCAGTTAACGAAATTGAACTAGAAAAATTAAACAAAGTCTATCAATATCACCAAATAGAGGATAAGAATCCCTATTTGCTTTTTCATGCTGAACATAATGGTATTGATATTTTAGGATACAAAACCGGCAAAGTTTTACTACAAGGAAAAGAAGTCACACATGAGCTTGTATCTATTAAGAATCATTTAAACCGTGAGGATTATGAAGCTATTGGTTCTGATGAAGTAGGCACTGGAGATGTCTTCGGTCCTATCGTTGTATGTGCATCCTATGCATCAACAAGTGATATTGCTTATCTCGAAAGTCTAAATGTAAGAGATTCAAAAAATATGAATGATAAAGAGATTATTTCCATTGCACCAAAGATTGCTAAAAAGTTAATTCACTCTTTATTAATCCTTCCACCTAGAAAATACAACGAACTTGTTGAACAAGGGTATAATTTAAATAAAATTAAGGCATTGCTACATAATCAAGCAATCATCAAGACATCCTCAAAATTAAAAACACCAGTTGCTGTGATTGTCGATCAATTTTGCACACCTCAATTATACTTTAATTATATTAAAGATGAAACCCTAATTTACAGAGACATCGATTTTCATGTTAGAGCTGAGCAAATACACTTAAGTGTTGCAGCTGCTTCTATTATTGCCAGATATGCCTTTTTAGTTAAAATGGATGAGTATGGTAAAAAATTAGATGTTGATTTACTAAAAGGTGCAAGCAAAGATGTGGATACAATGGTTAAAGATATTTATGATTCAAAAGGTTTAAAAACCTTATCTTTAGTCACTAAAATGAATTTTAAGAACGTTACGAAACAGAATCTAACATAAGTTTATCCAATAGATTTCTAAATTCTTTGGGCATATCGGCAGTAAATGTCATATGCTCTTTTTTTGTCGGATGAAAAAATGTGATTTTTTGAGCATGTAAGTACTGACCTGTTTTACCAATGACATCTTTAGGTCCATAGATAGGATCACCAACGATGGGATGATTGATATATGCCATATGAACGCGAATTTGATGGGTTCTCCCTGTTTCTAATTGACAAGTAAGGAGTGTATAGTGTTCAAATCGATCAACGACCTTAAAATGGGTTTTTGCTGGTTTCCCACCACTTGCAACTGTCATTTTCAAGCGGTTTTTCGGGTGTCTGGTTATTGGTGCATCGATGGTTCCTTCATTTTCTGTAAATTTCCCATAAACCAATGCGATATATTCTCGTTTAATCTTGTGTTCAGATAAATCATGACTTAGTGCTTGATGCGTAAAATCGTTTTTAGCAACAACAAGTAAACCTGATGTGTCTTTATCTATTCGATGGACAATACCAGGTCTCGCAACGCCATTAATCGAGCTTAGTTCATCTACTTGATATAACAATCCATGAACCAATGTGGGTTCATGATAGCTTGAAGCAGGGTGAACAACCATTCCCTGAGGTTTGTTGATTACTAATAAGTCATCATCTTCATAAATAACATTTAAGTGTAAATCGACTGCTTCTAAATCCAATTTTTTGGTCTCGATGGCTTCTAATTGAATGAGATCGTCTAATTTTAGAGTATGACCTGTTTTAACTTTGATGCCATTGACAAGCACATAACCCTCTTTGATCGCATGTTGAACGTAACTTCTACTTTTTTCCTTGTAGTAATGTTCTAAAAGAAAGTGATCTAACCTCAATCCAACAGATTCATGATTGATCTTGATTGAAACTGACATTTTGTTTCTCCTTTTTCTTTCGCTTTGGATCAAAGATGAATAAATCAATTGCGAATAAAACAATTGCAGCACTTAAAAAGATGTCTGCGAAATTATTATAAAAATTGCTGATATTTACTAAATCTAAAACAGGTGTTAAAAATGGAAAATGAAGAAAATCGATCACATAGCCAAATAAAGCACGATCAATAGCATTTCCTAGTGTTCCACCGATAAATAAGGCAATAGCAATACTGTATACTTTTTTTGTCTTAAAATTGACATCTAAAAAGAGATATCCGAAAATAGCCAAAGCTACAATCGTAATTATCATAAAAAAGATTTGTGCTCCATCAAATATATTGAATGAAGCTCCAGTATTTTGATGATAACTCAGCTCAATTAATTTGGGAATCAGAACAATGTTAGACTCTTGTTCGCTCAAAATTTGAGGTATATAAGCTTGTGCTAACTGTTTTGTTACTTGATCTATTAAGATGGAAAAGATGATAATGATTGATCCTATGAGCATAAAGTCCTCCTAAAAAATAAGTGATAACACAACAATTCCTAATACCATAAAAAATAAGGCTACAATCGTACTTTCAACAAGTTGAGGTAATTTTGTGTTAATCTCATTGAGTGCTGGGTGATAATTCTTTAGTAATCTATAATAGAAAAAATAATATAGATAGCTCCATCCAATTATCAAAAAAACTAATAAAACAGATAATAAAAATGTAAGTTTAGTATATATAAACATATTGATCACTACTAAAACTGGTATTAATAGGATCAAAATCGAAATCAGCAATGCTCCAAGCACAGATTTGACAACAAGCTTGACTGAAGTCTTTTTGTCAATCAATTTGACCAGCTTGCCAAATCTTCTAAAAAAACGGAATACGGAATCAATAACATTAGTTATACTCTTCATTGAGCCATTGCACCGCCTCTTCTAATGTACTTACAGGAATGATCAAGTATGGATATTCACGGTTAGGAATCTCTAATACATGTGATGCTGGAATAAACATAACATCGACTTTATTGTAGATTGCAGTATACATTTTTTGTGAAATTCCACCTATTCTACCCACATTTCCACTCATTTCAATGGTGCCAGTTCCAGCTATTTTGGCATCACCAATGTTTATATTTACTAAACTTACATAAATACTAAGGGTTTGAATTAACCCGCCACTAGGGCCACCAATGATGGTATCAAGACCAGGTAAATTAAAACTCGGACTAGCTGAATCAATGACATAACAAGGGTAAAAAATCATATAAGGATCTTCTTCAGTATAGGTATATAATACAGTATGATATGTTATAACTTCTCCTTGCGTGCGTTTAATTGTGAATTCTACTTCTGTCTCATAAGCAAAATCTTTGAACTCTTCATGTGTAAAGTCAGAATAGTTATGACCATTAATAGCAACAATTTGATCTCCTATTTCTAAGCCTTCAACATGTGAGGGTCTATAATAAACATATAATCCTTCATAGTGATAGCTGATACTGATTTCTGACATTGTTACACTTGCCAATTCATAAGCTTGAATGATAGATGTTCTAAGAGACACCATTTTTGATAATTGTCCTTGTTGAAACTCGTCCTTCATTGACAAATCTTGATCACGTTCAGTAATAGGGTAAATAAATATAGAATCGTCATTAGCTAAAATCCAAGACTGAAAAGGAGTGATTGGTGAGTAGGTATAAACATAAATCGTATTAAAATTTTCAACCATTTCATATCCATCAATTTCTATAGTTTCTTCGACCTGGTTTAATCCACCGGGAGCAATAACTGCTAATTGTGTGGGAGCTACCAAGATGAAAAGCATATAAATATACGGAAAAATAAGAATAATTAACAGTCTCTTATATTGCTTAATTAGCTTTAACATAGCTTAATTCACCAACTTCGATTTGGCGATACTTTACTCCTGATGCATCGAGCATTTTAATTGCTGCTTTATGTTCTTTGGAATCTTTGTATTTGTCAGATTCAAAAACGATTTCCTTGATTCCACTTTGAATAATGAGTTTTGTGCATTCATTACATGGGAATAACGTCACATATATTGATGAGCCTTTTAAATTAGTAGTGGCATTAAGTATAGCATTAGCCTCAGCATGAACAACATATGGATACTTTGTATCCACAAATTCTCCTTCACTTGCCCAAGGAAAAGTTTCATCACTACACCCTCTTGGTAACCCATTGTAACCTATACCAACAATGCGTTTATCTGGATTGATGATACATGCACCAACTTGTGTGCTTGGATCTTTACTTCTGAGTGATGATAATTTTGCAACACCCATAAAATATTGGTCCCAGGAAATGTAATCTTTACGCATCATTTGACCTCCTGTTTTTTCGCTAATCCCAAATTGACATGACAATATCCACCAGGATTCTTAACTAAATAATCTTGGTGATAATCTTCAGCTAAATCATAATCCAAATTAGGTTTCACTTTAGTAGCTACGCGATCATAATTCTTACCAAAATATTCTTTCATAAAATCAACAATCAATGGCTCATCATGACTATCATTGTAATAGATACCACTTCGATATTGGTGTCCAATATCATGGCCTTGCTTGTTGATACTAAATGGATTGATTATTCTAAAAAAATGATCTAATATCTGTTCTAATGAAATAACATTTTCATCATAAATGACATTGCATGCTTCTGTATGTTTTGCAACGCCATGACATACCTGTTCATATGAAGGATTTTTCATGTTGCCATCAACATATCCAACAGACGTATCAACAACACCTTTAAGTTGATTAAAATAAGCTTCAACACCCCAAAAACAACCACCAGCCAAAACAATAGTCTTCATTATTTTCCCACCTTTATTTGTAGTTCATCAAGTTGAATCTGATCAACATCACTTGGAGCTTGCATCATCATATCCTTAGCACTTTGTGTCTTAGGGAATGCGACAACATCTTTGATGTTAGATGTATTTGTCATGAGCATGACGACTCTATCAAGCCCTAATGCCAATCCACCATGTGGTGGTGTACCATATTTTAAAGCATCAACAAAGAAACCAAAGCGATGTGCAACATCTTCTTTAGTTAAACCTAGTGTGTCAAACATTAATTTTTGAACTTCTTGATTATGAATACGGATAGATCCTCCACCAATTTCATAACCATTTAATACGATATCATAAGCTTTTGCCATGGCTTCTTTAGGATTGTTCTTTAGAACTTTTGGATCCACAGGAGCCGTAAAAGGATGGTGTTTTGCATAATATCTTTGTTCTTCTTCACTATATTCAAGCAATGGCCAATCTACTACCCATAAGAATTTGTATACATCATCAGGTATCAATTTAAACTCATTTGCAATTGCGATTCTAAGTGCGCCTAATGCTGAAGATACACGATCAAATGTTCCAGGAACTAAAAACAAGATATCACCATTTTTTAATTTTAAAGCTTGTTGTTCTGCCTCGCTCATAAACTTAGCTACACTACCTGAAATCGCATTGTCACTCTTTTTAACATAAGCTAGCGCTTCTCCATGATTCTTCTTTACCAAATCAGTGAATGCATCAATGTTTTTTCTTGTCAAATGACTACCGTTTTCTACGAGTAATCCTTTAACGAAATCTCTATCATTAAAAAATGGAATGTCGATGGACTTAAAGAAATCTGAAAAATCTTGAATGAGCAATTCATAGCGCATATCTGGTTTATCTGTGCCATACTTTTCTAAAGCTTCTTGATATGACATTTGAATAAATGGTGATTGTACATCAACATCAAGAACCTTTTTAAATGTGTTTACCATGACTTTTTCAACCAAAGCTTGAACATCTGCTTGATCAACAAAAGATGCTTCAATATCGATTTGAGTAAATTCAGGCTGTCTATCAGCTCTTAAATCCTCATCTCTAAAACACCGTGCAACTTGAAAATACTTTTCAAATCCTGCAATCATGAAAAGCTGTTTGTAGATTTGTGGTGATTGAGGAAGTGCATAAAATGTGCCAGGATACAATCTTGAAGGAACAAGATAGTCTCTAGCACCTTCAGGTGTTGATTTGCCCAAAATAGGTGTTTCTAACTCATAAAAGCATTCATCAACTAATGTTTGACGAATTGCTTGTGTTATTTGATGTCTTTTGATCATGAAATTTTGCATGACAGGTCTTCTTAAATCCAGATAGCGATACTTAAGTCTTGTATCTTCAAGAGCATCTGTATCGTTTGCTATAATGATTGGTGGATTTTCTGCAGAACTCAAAATGATTAGTTCAGTAACTTCAACTTCGATGTCACCAGTAAGAATTCCTTTATTGATGCTTTCTCTTTTAATAACAACACCTTTAGCTTCAATGACATATTCATTTTTGATTTTCAATGCTGTTTCATAAAAGGCATTTTCTGGTTTAACAACAAGTTGAGTAATTCCAAACCGGTCTCTTAAGTCAATAAACATAAGACCACCTAAATTTCTATTTTTAGCAACCCAGCCCTTTAGATATACTTCTTGATTCAAATGACTGCTATTCAATTCATTATTGTGATGTGTATATTTCATGTTATTTCTCCAATTTTTCTAATAAATACTTTTTAATCTTAGGTATCAAGACTTCTTCTTGAATCTCCGTTTTTGTGTCTTTGATAGCAACAACACCTTTTTGATATTCTTCTTCACCTAAAATGATCATGTACTTAGCACCCAAACGAAGTGCTTGTTTAAGTTGACCTTTAAAGGCTTTTTGCGTGTAATTGGTATCAGCAACCAAATTAGCTTTTCTGAGCTCATAGAGTATTTCAGTCGCTACGGTTCTCAGTTCATCTTTAAAGACGATGACAAATGCATCCAACGCTCTTTCCTTGGCAAAATCCACATTTTCAGCTTCCAAAGCGAGCAACAATCTTTCCATACCAAATGCAAAGCCTATGCCACCTAAATCAGGTCCACCTAGTTCAGCAACTAAATTTTGATATCTTCCACCACCGCCAAGTACGTTTTGAGCCCCAAATCCTTCGATATCAGCCTCTATTTCAAAAACTGTATGACTATAATAGTCTAAACCTCGAACGAGCTTAGGAGCGATTTCATAGCTGATTTTAGCAGCATTCAAATGGTCTAAAACTTGTTTGAAATATGCTCTTGATTCTAGATTTAAAAAATCTTGAGGTGTTGGTGCATTCTTGACTCTTATATTTTTTTGATCTACTTTGCAATCAAGGATTCTTAAAGGGTTCTTTGTCAATCTAACTTGACAGTCATCACAAAGCTCACCAATATAAGGTGTGAAATAAGTTTTTAGTGCTTCCTGGTAATTAGCTCTCGACACTTCATCACCCAAACTATTGATTCTGACTCTAACACCTTTAAGACCGAGTCTTTTAATAAAGTCATAGGCCAAAATGATCATTTCAGCATCTAAAGCAGGATCAATTGCTCCTATTGCTTCAACTCCAAATTGATAAAACTGACGGTATCTTCCTTTTTGTGGTCTTTCGTAACGAAAATTTGGTCCGATATAATAAACTTTTTCAAGTTCTTGACTAGCATAGAGTTTATTTTCAACATAACTTCTAATAATACCCGCTGTGCCTTCTGGTCTTAATGTCAACCTTCTATCACTACGATCATCAAAATCATAGGTTTCTTTAGTAACCATATCTGAAAGTTCAGTATGACGATGAAAAACGTCACTATATTCCATGATAGGTGTACGCATTTCTTTCATATTGTACAAACTCAAAATACCTCTTATTTTTTCTTCTAAAGCTTGCCAAAGATATGATTCAGTTGGTAATACATCATAAGTTCCTTTAACTTTGTTGATTGACATGATAGTCCTCCCTAGTTAGCTCATATGTGAGCAATTCATCTTTTAAAACTTGATCTTTTTTTTCTAATATATACATTTCAGACTTAATATATTTAAATCCATTCTTTAGAATGACCTTTTGACTTGCTACATTATTCTTTAAATGCTTAATTCTTATCAAATCATAGCCAAGATATTCAAATCCGATTTGGATTAATCGATTTAATGCATTGGACATGATACCTTGATTCCAGTAATCTTTATGGATGACAAATCCAACTTCAGCACCATTCACATTATTTATTTTACTATGGAAATCAATGGTTCCTATCATTTTTGACTTTTTTAGGTCAATAATTGCGTACCCTCTGGGTAATCCTTCTTTTAATCTAGGATAGAAAATAGTTGTAATTGATTTTTTAGCTTCTATAGGCAAGATAAATGGACCCCAATTCAAAAATTGAGTTACTTCTGGATCTTTACCATATTCAAACATGTCTTTTGCATCAGATTTTTTTATCGTTCTAAGACAATAATCATCAAAATATACTGATGGCATGAGCTTATATAATTTTTTCATAGATTGCTCCAATAAAATAAAAACATCCTTAAAATATCTAAGGACGTAATTGTATACGCGGTACCACCTTAGTTCTAGAACATTTCTAGCCCTCATCAATATGATGTCTCAGAAGGTGTCACAATTCTTGATATCTTGGCACTTTCACTATCTGCCATCGCTAATAGAAATCAATCGAATTCTTCCTTCATCACAGACGATTCACTTACATAAACATGATAACTTAATTTAGTGTTTTTGTCAATTATATTTCGATGATGATTGTTACCGGTCCATCATTGATGGATTCGATATTCATGTGTGCGCCAAACATTCCTTTTTCCACATGACATGATTCACTTAATTTCTCATTAAATAAATCATATAATTTCATCGCTTGGTCAGGTTTTGCTGCTTCAATGAATGATGGGCGATTATTGCCCTTTGTATCACCATACAAAGTAAACTGGGAAATCGATAAAATTTGACCTTTAACTTGTTCTAGATTCAAATTCATCTTCTCATTTTCATCCTCGAAGATTCGAAGAGAAATGATTTTATTTGCCATTTTCAATACTGTTGTTTCATCATCATTTTGATGAATGCCAACATAGATTAAGTATCCTTTATCAATTGATCCAATCACTTGATGATCAACAATTACGAGTGCTTCAGTTACTCTTTGAACGACACATCTCATTTGAAATCTCTTTCTACGCTATAAAGCTCACTGACTTTTCTTAAATTGACCATTAAAGATTGTAGTGACTGTGCATTATCAATGGATACCTTAATTCTAATGATGATTTCCATATTATTCGTAGTCATAGCATTGACTTCAGCAATTGATACGCTTGAAGCATTAATGACAGTAACAACATCAGCGAGCATCGTTGGTCTATTGCCTCCAACTACTTTAATCCAAGTTGGATATTTTCTTGTAATCTTATTTGACCAAAATGCTTCAATTAATCTTGTATCTTCAAATTGGCTGCAATTAGGACAGAATGTCGCATGTATGACGATACCGCTTTGTTTACTGACGTATCCTATGATTGAATCACCTGGAATTGGTAAGCAGCAATTAGCAAGCTTCAATTGAGGGCTTGATAAGCCTTCAATGACAACACCAGTCTCACTATGTGTTGTTAACTGTCTCGTTGCTTTTTCCATCTGTCTTTGTAGCATCAAGTCTTTATCTACTTCTTGTCCTAACAATTTGGAAACAACAGTTTTAGGACTGATGATACCCTTACCTATTTCAAGATATAGATCAGGGACGGATGTAACCATGTTCTTTTCGAAATGCTTTTTAGCGAACTGATCATCTAAGGTTTCAGTGATCTTTTGAGATGACATTTCTCTTTCAAGCATATCTTTACCCATGATGATGATTTGATCGCGGTTTTGTTTATTTAAAAAGCTTTTAATTTTATGTTTTGCGTGTGCAGATTTAGCGATTTTCATCCAGTCTTCGCTAGGACCATATGAGTTTTTATTGATTTTTACGCTTACAATATCACCTGTACTCAACGTATGATCAAGAGTCACAATTCTATTGTTTACAAGTGCGCCAACCATTTTATTGCCGATATCTGTATGAATTCGGTAAGCAAAATCAATTGGTGTTGATCCCTTAGGTAACTCAATAACTTCACCTTTAGGTGTAAAGACGTAAATATTGGCATCTAAGATGTCGCCTTTGATTGTACCAACAAATTCTTCGGCTCCGCCATCGGTTTCATCTACATCTTCGCTCATCTTAAGCAACTCGCCATACCATTTGAGTTTTTGTGCAATTTCGAATTGTTCTTTTTCTTTTGAATATGTTTTATTTTCTTTATATGCCCAATGAGCTGCAATCCCGTATTCAGCAATCTGATCCATTTCTGATGTTCTGATTTGCACTTCAAAAAGAGTTCCGTCATCTGATAGAACAGTCGTATGAAGGGATTGATACATATTCGGTTTAGGAACTGCTATATAATCTTTAAATCTTCTTGGAATAGGTGTGAAATTGGCGTGTATGATACCCAAAGCTTGATAGCAAGTTTCAATGCGATCAACAATGATTCTAACTGCTAGCAAATCATAGATATCTTCAAAAGCACGACTATCTTTAACCATTTTTTTATAAATACTGAAGATATTCTTTATACGACCTTTGATTTCAAAATCATGAAGATCGCTCATAGTAAATAATTCAGTGATATTAGTAATTACATGATCAATGGATGCTTCTCTTTCAGTTCTTTTTGCTTGAATCATGTTGGAGACACGATAATACATCGGAGGATCAGTATACCTTAGTGAACGATCTTCCAATTCAGCTTTAATTCTAAAAATACCTAATCGGTGTGCTAAAGGTGCATAAATATCTAGGGTTTCAGTAGCTATTTTATATTGTTTTTCTGGTGACATTGAATCAAGTGTTCTCACATTATGAAGTCTATCAGCAATCTTAATCAAAACGACTCTAATATCCTTTGCCATGGCAAGTAACATTTTTTGATGATTATCTGCTTGACTTGCAGTAGTTGTAAATGATAATTTACCAATTTTTGTGACACCATCGACTAATTGTGCAATATCTGAACCAAACGTGGTTTCAACTTCTTTTAGAGTCAAAGAAGTATCTTCAACTGTATCATGGAGAAGGGCAGCTATTAATGTTGCTGGTCCAGCAGTTAATTCTGCTAGAATTTTGGCAACTGCTATAGGGTGGGTTATATAAGGTTCCCCACTTTTTCTCATTTGACCTTCGTGTTTATCCCGTGCTAAAACATAAGCCTTTTCAATGAGCTTAATGTCTGAGTCTCTTTTGATATAAGAGTCAAAAGATTCAAATAGGGACTGTAACAAAGGGTCATTCATATATACACTTCCTTAATAAGTGATTAGTGTTAATATATCATACTCTCCAAGTTTTTCTCTACCATTTAAATCTGAAAGTTCAATTAAAAATGCAAGACCAACGACTTCACCACCCAATTTTTCTACCAATTGAATAGCAGCTTGGATTGTCCCACCTGTAGCTAATAGATCATCAACAATAAGGACCTTGTCACCTTTTTTGACTGAATCAGCATGCATGCAAAGTTCATTCTTGCCATATTCTAGCTCATAAGTAACTTTGACTTCTTCTCTAGGAAGCTTACCTGGTTTTCTTACAGGAGCAAATCCAATACCTAAATTGGTTGCTACTGGACATCCGAATATAAATCCTCTTGCTTCAGGACCAACAATTAATGTTGCCTTTTTTTCAACTGCAAATTTTGTGAATTGATCAGCTGCATACTTGTATGCTTTACCATTGAGCATCAAAGGTGTGATATCTCTAAATAAAATACCTTTTATCGGAAAATCTGGTACATCGGCTATATAATCTTTTAAATTCATTTCAATTCCTCCAAAGTGTCTTTCATTGAAAAAAAGACGTATCTATTATCTATACTATTTTACTCTATTTTATAGTTTTAAGCAAGTATGCTATAATGTAAACGGGTGAGATAATGAAGCCTTTAGCATATCGTATGAGACCACAAAAATTTGAAGATGTTTTTGGACAAGACCATCTGGTTGGAAAAGATGGTATTTTAGTTTCTATGCTAGAAAAAAAGAAACTATTATCGTTTATTCTTTATGGTCCTCCTGGGACAGGAAAAACGACAATAGCTCAGTTGTTTGCTGCTCAATCGGGTCTTGACTATTATTTCTTTAATGCTTCTACAGACAGCAAAGCCAAACTCAAAGATATTATTGATACAACTTCATATCACGACATACTGATTGTTATCGATGAAATTCATCGAATGAAGACAGATATTCAAGATTACTTATTACCTTTTATGGAAAATGGTAATGCAACAATCATTGGTCTAACTACATTAAATCCTTATCAAAGCATTAATATGGCCATACGCTCAAGATGTCATCTTTACGAAGTAAAAAATTTAGATGATGAGGCTTTAGAAAAAGCAGTATTAAATGGAGTAAGGGAACTAGATGTTGACATCAAAATTGAGAAGAATGCGTTATCTGCAATTGTCAGATATTCCAATCATGAAGTGAGAACAGCTCTTAATATCCTTGAAAGTGCCTCCTTAGTCTTAAATGATGGAGACACACTCACACCTCAAATCATCTATAGAATTGCTGGAAAAATCAATCATGATTTAGATGATCATGAGGATCACTTTTATGATCTATTAAGTGCACTACAAAAATCCATTAGAGGATCTGATGTTGATGCTTCAATCCATTACTTAGCTCGATTAATTACTCTTGGTGACATTCAAGCAATTATTAGAAGACTTTTGGTTATTGCTTATGAAGATATTGGGTTAGCTAATCCACTCATGGGAGGCAAAGTGCTCAGTGCTTGTGACAGTGCGATTAAAGTGGGTTTACCTGAGGCAAGGATTATTCTTTCTGCGATAGTCATAGATATGGCTATATCACCTAAATCCAATACGGCTGTTGAAGCAATCGATCAAGCACTTCATGATTATGATGAAAATGACACAGGTGTTGTCCCAGATCATGCAAGCAATAGAAAAATCAAATTGAATCCAGATATTTATCATTATCCTCATAACGATCCAGATAGTGTTAATGATCAATCGTATTTACCCGAAAAAATCAAGGACAAAACCTATTATCATCCTAAGACAGAATCAAGCTATGAGAAAGCATTATCAGATCGCCTCAAGACGATTGATAAAATCAAACATAAAAAAAGAGAAAAGTAAAAAAGGTGTATTGACTTATTCGAGTTGTCAATCACCTTTTTATATTTCTTTACGCATATTAGCCCAGGTTTTAACACATCTAAATCCTTCAGTTTCATAGATATGTCTTGCTTTATTATTGATACCTGTAAATATACTCATATAAAGTGCATTAATCTTTTTTAATTCCATACACAATGAAGCAAAAAGCACTGATCCTGCTCCTTGGCCTCTTAAAGAAGAATGAACACCAATTCCAGCAAAATAACCTCTTCCACTCTTTTGAACTTTCAGTGGTCCAGCAAAGCCATATATTAATCCATCTTTTTCAATAATTAAAACAGGATACTTTAGATTTTCATCATGAATATTATGATTGATTTCTTTTTCCCAGTGTTCGCTTTTTAAATCTCTAAAAAGCTCATCAAATCCTGAATGCTTTTTTGGATCATACTTTGTAATATTGATACCTAATATTTTTAGTTTTTCTCTTTTTTCTTCAATATCATGACTGTATTGATAATCTTTTAAACATAAATAATAAGCATTTTGGATCGCAAAATCAAAATAGGAATTTTTATGCATCAATGCGTAATATGAACTGTTGATGTCTACTCCAGGTGCATTGGGATGATCACATGATAAAGTAACTGGAATAAACCATTCAAGATGAACAGGATTGAAAAAAGAAACATCAATTCTTTTAATTTGTTCATTTTTTGAAAATTCGTTTTCCATGAGTTGAAGCAATTTTGTTCCTATATGATGTCTTCGATTGAGCATATTGACTAAAATACAAGTCAAATATGCCACCTCTGTATTTCTAACATAGGTACCACTTGCAAATCCTATGATCTCATTTTTCTCAATGGCAATTAAGGTGATGATATCATAATCACTTGTGCATGTGAAAAACTTGGATTCAATTTCATTTTCATCCATTTCTTTAAAAAGAATGTCTTTGTTATGATTCCAAAGCTGATGTAAAGTTAATAAATCCTTAGCTAATATTTTTCTATAGTTCATAGTCTCACCCATAACCCTATTTTATCAATAAATAAACAAAAAGGTGTAGTTTTATCTATCACCTTTTGATTTTCTTAGCCTTCAGTTGAAATAATCACTGGTATTGTGATCGGACTTCTTCTGGTTTCTTGATAAATGAAACGATTTACTTCGTTTCTGACATCTCTTTTATACTCATTCCAGTTGATATATTTACCTTCTAAATGTTTTTTGCTGACATCTAAGAACATTGTTTTTACTTTTTCAAGCAATTCCTCAGATTCTTGAATGTATACAAATCCACGTGTAACGATTTGAACTTCACCTAATATTGTTTTTGTTTTTGGACTGACATGAGCAACAATCAATAGCGCACCATCTTCAGCAAGCAATTCTCTATCTTTCATCACAAAATCATTCACATCGCCAATTGCTGTGCCATCAATCAAGATTTCTCCAACGCTAATATCATTTCTTGATACATATGCTTCCTTATCCTTAATGGTTAAGACGTCACCATTATCCAAAATAAAGACATTTTCAGCCTGATAACCGATGGTCATAGCTAATTTTTTGACTCCATATTGGTGTCTAAACTCACCAATTGTCGGAATAATATATTTGGGTTTTAGTAAATTAATCATCATTTTTAACTCTTCAGCTGTTGCATGAGCTGATGTGAGCAATCTTTTATTGATCATTTGCACTTGGGCATCGCTTCGATACAAAGTATCAAGTGTTCTTGCTGCCATTTTTTCAGTACCTGGAACAGGAGGTGTCATCAAAATGACTGTATCTGCTTCAGTAATGTGAATTAATCTATCGGTTTTCTTACACATTCTTTGTAGCATAAAGAACGGTTCATGTCTATTTCCAGTGACTAGTGCAACAATATCATGATCATCATTCTTATTTTTTTCATCGATGTATCTTAAATTAATAAGTGATTCCTTTGGAATATTCAAATAGCCATCTTCAATTGCTATATCAACAATACGTTGTGCACGTCTTCCAATGATTGCAATACGTTTATGATGTGATAAGGAAATATCAATAATTCGTTGTATTTTCTGCAAATCAGAGGAAAATAAAGAAACGATAATTCTTCCATCTGCATTGGTATAAACACTATTAAGTTTATGCATGAGTGTATCATTGACCCCACCAGTTAGTTCTAAGGTTGAGCCTAATGATTCTGTGAGTAATGCTAAAACATTTTTTTCAGCTAATTCATTGATCTTCCTAAAATCAGTTTGATATTTCAAATCTCCACTTTGATCAAAAGTAAAATCACTGGTGTAGACAATCGAGCCATCCAAAGTATGTACAGCAATACCCACTGACTCTGGTATAGAATGTGTTGTACTAAAAAAAGTGATTCTAACATTCCCAAATTTGATGATGCTATTTTGAGAAATCGTATTTAATGTCAAATCCTCAAGATTGTAATCTTCATCTTTTAACATATCCATAACGACTTGCATCGTAAAATTAGTTGCATAAACAGGGACATTTAAATCCTTAAGTATATGAGGCAAAGCACTGATATGATCTTCGTGAGCATGTGACAGAAAAATACCACGAATGCGGTCCTTTGCACGTATTAGAATTCTATAATCAGGGATGATTTCATCAACCCCATAAAGCTCTGAACTAGGATATTTAATACCAGCATCAAGGATGAATAGTTGTTTATCAACTTCAATAACATACATATTCTTCCCATTTTCACCTAATCCGCCCAAAGCAAAAAAACGAATTTCACTCAAACAATCACTTCCCTTAGCAACGTTTTTAACTACAAATATTATACCATGTTTTTAGAATATAACAATGATTTTGTTCTGGATATATGATATCATGTATATAGGTGAATAATGTATGATAAATTATCCGATAAAACGCAAAATACAGGTAAAAACAACAAGTTATGCTAACCTTGGCATGACACTAGAATCAGATATAGAGGCGACTAACGCCTATTATTTAAATATGGGCATCGCTGTCATTCATAAAAAACCAACACCTATTCAGGTGGTTAATGTCAGTTATCCAGCTAGAAACAAAGCTAAAATAACAGAAGCCTATTATAAAACACCTTCAACGACTGACTTTAATGGTATCTATCAGGGCAAATATATTGATTTTGATGCTAAAGAGACAAATTCAACAACTTCCATGCCTTTGAAGAATGTGCATGAACATCAAATAGATCATTTAAGAAATGTTCACAAGCAAGGTGGTGTTGCTTTTTTAATCGTACACTTTAAGAAATATAATCAATACTTTTTACTTCCTGCAGATGTTCTATTTTCTTTTTGGGATATTCAATATGATAAAGAAAAAGGGAGAAAATCCATCCCTTATTCCGCATTTAAAGAAAAAGCATTTCTTATCCCTTTTGGTTTTCAACCACGACTTGATTATATCAAAGTTATTGATCAATTTCTTTCCAATAAATTTTGAGATAATACCTGTAGTCGCTTAAAAATCAATAGACCAATCAATACAACAGATAACCCAGTTGTAAAAATATAAATGAAATTATATCCGAAACTATATAACCATAAATTTTCACCGACAAATGAGAAAATTCTTGTCGCTAAGTTTTGTGTTTCATTTCCTAATGCTACTTCAGTTGCAGCATATTCAATACTACTTCCCCATAGGATCACGCCACTAAGAGTGCTGGAAATCAATCTGATAACGCTGACTGATAGAACTGCTATTACAAATGTTTTCCTACTTTTTAAACCATCTTTAAATAATCCAGATAGACCAAATGACATAAATGGAATGATATAATCAAGTATAACCAATAAACCAATCATCCAAAAAGTCCATGGTATACCTGTCCAGGTTTCTAATGTGATTCTCAATGTTTCAAGATAAATGATATAATCGATACCAAAATTGTAGATTGCAAAAATGAGTGTCGAGATTATTCCATACTTGAATCCAATGAGAAGACCGATGAGAATCAACGGTAACATGGAAATTCCAAAAAATTTACCCCCAAATGGCATACTAAGATTTAATCCTGGTATCGCATTCGTTAGAACATCTAAAATAATTGCTACTGCTAATAAATTAACAGCAATGAGCATTTTAAGTGTTTCTTTCTTTAATTTCATTTCTTCTCTCCTTAGAAAAATAAAAAATTTCTATGGATAACCAAGAAATTGATAGTAAATGACAAATGATTATGTCGACTATCCCTCCGCTGGTATGATCCAGATCAGGTTCGCGGGTCGACTTTCGTCCTCTCAGCATTTAAGCTCCCCGTAGTGATCATTCATATCTTACCATCAAATAATTAATATTACAATCATAACAAACTAGAAAAGAGGTTTTATTTATGCCTGAAGGATTTACACTGGCAATCATGGTGATTGCATTTCTTATTTTGCTTTTAGTGGCGCTCAATTTCAAAATTGCTAGAGAGTATGAAGCCCATGTCGTTGAACGGATAGGTCAATTTTATAAAATAGTCAAAGGCCCTGCAATATTTTTTAATATCCCTTTATTAGACAGAGTTGTTCAAGTTGTTCCATTGAAGCAAGTAGAAAAAAGTATCAAAATTGAAAATCCTGAAACAGGAGTAACACATAACCTATACTTAAGATATAAGATAAAGGATATTAAACTGTTTGTCTACACTACATTAGATGCAGAAAAGTCGTTGAAAGATTATATTATCATACATCTTTCTAAAGAAAATCAAGTCACTAAGACTGATGAGAGTCTAATTCAAGATTATGCAGAAATAATAGGGATAGAAATCTTTGAGATACTTTATAAATAACATAAAATAATTTTTTGTAATTTCTCTTGCATTATTAATAATTTGATGTATAATAGTAAGTGAAGGAGTGATTGCAATGGAAATAACTTGGTTTAACGAAAAACCAAAAGACTGTATTGTTACTTTAGCAGCTGGTAATTTAACTCTAAATAAACCAGCAACACTTTATTTTGAGAGTGCATATAGTGTCATGCTTGGTTTTGATAGAGCTAAAAAACTTATTGTAGTGAAACCACTCAATAAGGCAGATGCGATTCGTCATGATATTCCTGAAAATCAGAAATACCGAATCACTGTGCGCTCGTCATACAGCCGTGTCACCAATAAGGCATTCATGGAAGAAATCAGTAATTTTGCCAATTTGAATCTCGAGTTTGAGACACATAAATACAAAGCAAATTGGAATAGTAAAGATCAACTTTTAATTGTTGATATGAAGGAGGAATTGTAATATGGAAGAGTGGATGTTATGGTTGTGGTTAGGTATCTTTGTAGTTGCCTTGATGGTTGAATTTGGTACAGCCAACATGGTTAGTATTTGGTTTGCTTTAGCTGCAATTCCTAGTTTCATCTTAGCCCTTTTAAATGCAAACATCATTATACAAATCGTATTGTTCGTTGTTATTTCCATATTGCTACTTGTTGTAACAAGACCACTAGCAATAAAATACTTCAAGACTAATGAGATTAAGACAAATGTTGATTTGTTTATGGGTTCTTCTGGTGTATGTATTTCAGATATAGAGCCTAGTTCTATTGGACGAGTCAAAGTCCGTAATCAAGAATGGTCTGCTATTTCAAACGAATCAATTCATATTGGTGAAAATGTTCGTGTTTTAGATGTTGAAGGCGCTAAATTAATTGTAGAAAAAATAGATTAAAGAAAAGGAGAATTAAAAATGAATGTATTAGGTAATTTACTAGCACCAATAGCACTTAGTGTTGGTGGCATCGTAGGTATCATCTTCGGTGTAATTGTGTTTGTAGTTGTTGTTTCCAGTTTTAGATTAGTTACTCAAACTAAAAAAGTCATTGTTGAACGTCTTGGTGGTTATTATACTACTTGGGGTGTAGGACTTCACTGGTTAGTTCCAATTCTTGATCGTCAAGTAAAAACTGTTTCTCTAAAAGAACAAGTTAAAGACTTTGATCCTCAACCAGTTATTACAAGAGATAATGTTACAATGCAAATAGATACTGTTGTGTTCTTTGCTATTACAGATCCAAAAGCATATACTTATGGAACAGAAAATCCAATGATGGCAATTGAAAACATTTCAGCTACTACATTGCGTAATATTATTGGGGATTTGGATTTAGACCAAACACTTACTTCAAGAGATTTGATTAATACAAAGATGAGAGTTATTCTTGATGAAGCTACTGACCCATGGGGCATTAAAGTTAACCGTGTTGAAGTTAAGAACATTGTTCCACCTAAAGATATTCGTGATTCCATGGAAAAACAAATGCGTGCTGAACGTGAAAAACGTCAAACCATTTTGATTGCTGAAGGGGAAAAACGTTCTAAGATTCTTGAAGCTGAAGGGGAAGCTGAAGCTGTTCTATTAAGAGCTGAAGCAAACAAGCAACAAACCATCCTTAAAGCTGAAGGGGAAGCATCTGCAATCTTTAAGATTAAAGAAGCTGAAGCACTTGGTATTAAATTGATTAAAGATGCAGGGGCTGATCAAGCTGTTCTGACATTGAAATCACTTGAAGCATTGGCACTTGTTGCTAATGGTCAAGCTACTAAGATTGTTGTTCCTACAAATATTACAGACATCGCATCAACAGTTTTAATGGCTGCTGAAATTGCAAGAGAAGGAAAAGCAACAAAATAAAAATTAAAAGGCTTAGCTCAGCTAAGCCTTTTTTCTTATCATAAGGACAACATTTTTAGTTGTCTTTATTTTTTTTTAAAGATTATAAGAGGCACTTCCATCTCTTCTTTTGTTAGACCTGCATGATGTCCTAAAAATCGCGAATGCTCCTTAAAATTGAACATTTTATTCCCAGTAGAAATTGCTACATAATCGCCTAAAAAATTGTCTAATAGGGGATGCTTAACACCATATCCCAACAAACCAGAATCTAACAATTCCCTTTTTGAATATAGTTTGAATTCTTCACCATATTTCTTATCGAATAATGTTCTAAATTTCTTTTTCATCAATGGTTTGACAAAAAAATTGGTTGCTCTTGGTTCCATTGATGGTTTTCTTTTTAACATATTCATTATGCTGTGATCATCAAATAAATCAATCCCAATAACATTGGTCAATCCATGATCAGCAATAATTAAAATGACGGTATCATCAGCAACTTCTTTTGATAAACGATTGGCTTGAATATTCAATGATTTCAATATCTTTTCGACTTCTTCTGACTCTGTACCAAAATCATGCTGTATAAAATCAGGTTGTGTCCAGTAGATATAACTGAAATTTCTTTCATCTTTATGAGTAATCTCTATCACACGATCTACTTGTTTTTCGAAACTATCAAATCCATTAGCTCTGAAATTTGGAAACAATTCATAAGTCTTAACGCTTTGACTATGAGTTTCTATCTGTTCATAAATGGTTGGGTATTTTAAATATTTATCCCTTAATATTTCATCAAACTTTCTATTAATATCATAGAAATCTTGATTCAAAAAGACAATTTGGTTTGTTTTTTCGTTTTTAAAATACTGTACCCATCCTAGATAACCACTACTCAAAGGAGGTAACCCAGATAATACAGCATTCGTTGCTGCCACAGTTGTTGGTGGAAAAACTGAGGTAATTGTTTTTTTAATATTTTTTCTTAAAAAATCATCTTTATCTAAATACCTGTTGATAATATTGACACCCATACCATCAAGTAAGACTAAAATCAAATGCTTTGGTTCATAATTTAATATCTCTTCTAGTTCTTTGATTGACGGATAAATCGATGGTGCATGATAACTTTTTAAGATGGTTGCAGTCACATTTAAGATTGAATTTTTGTAATCAGGATGCAAGATCATATCTTCTCCTTTATTTGATGGTTTGCTTAATCAAAACAATTTTCTTTTCTTCTTTACCAATGGTTATCGCACCTAAAATCAATTGCTTGGCTTCATCAATACCTTTATCTCTTACATAAAGTGTAGCTATGGGTTCACCCTTCTTAACAAAAGACCCAATTTTCTTATGCAAATCTAAGCCCACATCAAGATATACGATATCATCTTTGGTTTCTCTACCAGCACCTAATCTCATTGCAGCTTTACCAATATCTAACGCGTTGATATCTACGATAAATCCTTCTTTTTCAGATAAGACTTCAATAGTTTTCTTTGATAGTAATAAACCAGGTTCTAGTAAACTATTAACATCTCCTCCTTGAGCTTCTACAAGTTCAAGAAATTTCTGATAAGCCATTCCATTTTGAAGAGCTTCTTGCAGACGAATCTTTGCAACTTCAAAATCACTTTCTATTTGTGCATCTAATAAAAGATGTGCTCCAATTTGAACAGTGACTTCTACTAAATCCTTTGGACCTTGTCCATTCAAGGTTTCTATCGCTTCATATACTTCTAGTGCATTTCCAATCTTATGTCCAAGAGGTTCATCCATACCTGTCAATATGGCAGTCATTTTTTTTCCAGCTAATTTCCCGATACCAACCATAAGTTGGGCGAGTTTGACAGCTTCCTCTTCAGTTTTCATGAAAGCACCATGACCAACCTTAACATCTAAAACAATAGCGTCAGCACCACTTGCTAATTTTTTTGACATGATACTTGAAGCTATTAAAGGAATCGTGTCTACTGTTGCAGTAACATCTCTAAGCGCATAAAGTTTCTTATCTGCTGGTGCAACATCACCACTTTGACCTACAATTGAAATACCAATTTTATTAACTTGGCTAATAAAGTCTTTAACTGGAATCACTACCTTAAATCCTGGTATACTCTCTAGTTTATCAATCGTACCTCCGGTATGGCCAAGTCCTCTTCCACTCATCTTAGCAAATTTAACTCCCAAACTAGCTAATAATGGACCTAGGACTAGTGTGACCTTATCACCAACACCACCAGTTGAATGTTTATCTACTTTGATTCCAGGAATTTCTGATAAATCGATGGAATCACCCGAATCTCTCATGGCTAACGCTAAATATGTTGATTCCTCATCATTCATATTCTGAAAATAAATAGCCATCAATAAAGCACTGATTTGATAATCAGGAATTTTACCTTCAGTATAACCTTTTATAAAATAGTCTATCTCGTTTTTAGTTAATACTTTGCCGTCTCTTTTTTTGGCGATTATATCTACAATGTGCATCTTCTCGCCTCCTTATTCATATTTTATCATATTTCTAGCTCATTATGTTATAATGAGAAAGGTGAAATGAGGGATATGATGATTATAGCAATGGCAAGACATGGACAAACAGACTATAATGCTAATGGTATTGTGCAAGGAAGAGTAAATATACCTTTAAATGAAGTTGGTAAAAAACAATCAATTGAGCTTGCAAATATTTTGTCAAAACAACAAAATAAATTTGATGTTATTGTATCTTCACCTTTATCAAGAGCTTTAGAAACCGCATATATTATTTCAAAAAAGTTAAACTATACACAACCTATTCGTGTTGAACATCAATTCGTAGAACGTGATTTCTTTCATTTAGATGAGCTTCCTGTTGGTGATGCTATGCCACTGGTTAGACAAAAAAACTACTCCTTCGAGGGCTATGAAAATGATCAATTACTCATTCATAGAGTCGTAAGAGCAACTCTTAAATTAGCTCAGATATATACTGATAAACAAATTCTATTAATTACCCATTCACATGTCATTAAGGCACTCAGAGTATATGTTGATCCCAAAAAATATGCATTTACTGACATTGTCGATAATACAGATATCATTTATTTAGATATTACAAATAACCAAATCGAGATCAAATAAAAGGCATTTAGCCTTTTTTTCTTTCTATGTTCAAAGGCAGAATCATATTCCATCTTTTGTGTTCATCTCTTTTCTTAAAGATTACACTATAAATTGGTGCCAAAAGAGCACACACAAAACCAGCAGCAAATCCATTATTATAAAGATCAAACCCACCTTGGAAATTTAGAGCTAATGGAGTAATCATTAAGTGAATGAACCCCGCTATCATCCCAGCAATAATGCCAAACTGACCAGCTATTGGAGCAAGACCTGTAACAAATATCACTGATAATGATGATCCTATAGTCCACTCTAAAGGAGTTAACTCGATAGCTAAAATTGCACCTATTATAACTGGAATGGTATTCAAAGGATGCTTTCCAAAAGCTGAAAATCCAATAACCGTAAGAATCGCTCCCATAACAGGGCCATTAATTTGTATTCCCATAACATAGATCAGTATTGAAATGATAAGTCCCATGAATCCCAGGTTTAGCAATACGACATCTTTTCCATAAGTTTGAGTGAAATCCGTCATTAATTGACCTGATGATTTAAAAATAGATGGATATCTTCGCAAAACATTCTTGTTTTCAATGAAAGCAAACAATATGAACAGAGTTGATATAATGATAACCGTCAAATAAAGTACAAAATGATATGAATTATTCAATTCTGAACTTCTAATGATTTCTACACCAAAAGACCCTAAGACACCTGTTAGTATCATAGATATAACACCCATAGAAAATCCTGTATTATATAAGTTATATCCTTGATGAAATTTCATTGAAAATACATTAAATGCAGGCAATATAAATCCTACGATAATACCTACACTGATACCAAATATTAATCCATAAACAAGTTGAAAACCTGCACCAAATATCAAGAAACTTGTGATTGGAGAGATGCCTGAAGAAAGTAAAAAGACCAACACATGATCTTTACAAGGAGTCTTAGTAACTTTACAATATAAAAAGATACCAAGATATACAGGAAGTGCATTATAAAGGTTTTTACCAAAAAATGCAAAGCCAGCTATTGTAAGCATACAGGCGAAAATGGCACCATTCAATTTCACTCTCAATGCTTTGATGATGAGCAAATTTAATCCCGTTGTTAAAAGAACATTGATAATAGTTGCAGATAAGCCACCAATATAAAGATAATCTGATAGTAATACTGATGAGCTTGTCAAAATCCGCCTATAATTACTTAGAATGTCTGATATCGGTTCAAGTGAAAAAGCAATTATGAAGCCAACAATAAATAATACGAGAAAACCAAATTTTTGAATGATTTTTTGCAGTTTAAGTGTCATGGTTCATGTCCTTTCAAAATTGTCATAGATTTTGGAAGAGATATGGAGAATGGCATAGCTGTAAAACTCATTTGATTTTACTTCATTATACATGAAAAATATCAATTTTATATGCTTTTCTTAGATATTTACTAATTTATCATACTAAAGAAATGAAACAGTTAAAAAAATAAAAATAAATCCAGACTTACTAAGTCTGGATAGGTAACATTTAATCAGATATCATTATGAGTCAAATAAATGATCATTGATGATATGAAAGATTCGATCAGCTATTTCGGCTGTTTGTAGATGTTTAATATCTTCATAATGGACAACTGGATGAATAACCACCTGAACATGCGTGGATCTAAAAGGAGCCCTATATTTGATATTAGTGGTATTTTGTAAACTGATAGGTAACATATCAGCACCTGCTTTCATTGCTACTCGATAAGCACCAGCTCTCATTGCTACCATTTTCTCTGCATTTCGATCTTTGATACCACCTTCAGGAAATATCAGCATACCCATGCCTTCTTTGACAACTTTAATTGCATCAACCATCGCTCTTGCAGTGTTTCTATCACTTGAACGATCGATAGGAAAAGCGCCAAGATATTTTAACCATAATCCTATTAATGGCAATTTATATACACCCATCTTTGGGGTAACAGTCATTGGAAAATTGACAATATCCATAATAATGAAAGGATCTGCATAAGACTTGTGATTTGCATAAATTGTTAGCTTGCCATCTTTAGGAACATTTTCAAGTCCTTGAACACTTATTTTTAATCTCATAACAAAATGATTCATAAAAGCTGCCATACTTCTTGTCACGTACACCTTGTAGCGATTATTTACTTTTGTATATTTCATGATCGGCAAATTAATGAAAAGAACTAAAACTGTGCTTAGAAGACCGATGATATAAGATAAAATCATCCAAATAGGAAGTAGATAATAATTACCAACTAAAATCGTTAGAAAATATGTACTTGATAACCATACGAGTAGAAAAAGAATTGAAATCATAATGATTTCCTTTCATAGACAGCAAAAATCAAGCCATCTTCTATATTTTTTTCGATCAGTCTAAATTCATTTAAATCAAATCTAGGAAAATAAACATTACCACTGTGTGTGTTTAGCACATATGTAATATAGAGTCTTTGTGCATAGGGTAAAGATAATTGGTAAATGGTTTTACCACCAATAATCATGATATCCTCATTTGAGGTTTTTAGAAAATGAAATAGATCCTTCACATGAATCCCATCAGGGTACACTTTATCTTCAATATTAGCTATAAAGACTTTTTTAAATGGTAAAGGTTTACTGACATAATATGTTTTTAGTGATTGATAAGTCATATCACCCATCAGAACTGCACAGTCTTTTGTGTGTTTTTTAAAATATGCTAAATCCTTAGGATAATGCCAAGGTAGCAAATTATCTTTACCAATAAGCCAATTTTCATCCATTGCCCATATCATTGAGATCATACTGCCACCTTACCTTTGATACCAGCATGAGGGTAATAATCAATTAACTCAAAATCTTCAAATTTAAAATCAAACAAAGAAGACACATGAGGATTGATTTTCATTGTTGGTTTTTGTCTAACTTCTCTTGATAATTGAAGATTAATCTGATCAAAATGATTTTGATAGATGTGTGCATCTCCTAAAGTGTGAATGAATTCACCGACTTCAAGATTTGAAACTTGAGCAACCATCATGAGTAGCAATGCATAAGATGCAATATTAAATGGGACACCTAAAAAGATATCAGCGCTTCTTTGATAGAGTTGTAAAGATAATTTTTGGTCTCTAACATAAAATTGAATGAGTGTGTGACATGGAGGTAATGCCATATTTTTGATTTCTGCAGGATTCCAAGCACTTAAAATCATACGTCTGGAATCAGGATTATTTTTGATCTCGTCTAAAATATATTGAAGCTGATCAACACCATTAAAATTGCGCCATTGAGCCCCATAAACTGGACCGAGCTCACCATGTTTTGTTGAAAATTCGCGATCACTTTTTATCATTTCCACATATTCATCCATGGTTTCACCATGGAAATCAGAACTTTTCATAAAAGTTTGATATGGCCAATCATTCCATATCTTAACATCATGATCAACAAGATATTTAATGTTGGTATCACCTTTGATAAACCATAGCAACTCATGAATGATCGACTTAAGGTGTACTTTTTTAGTCGTTAAAAGAGGAAATCCTTCACTTAAATCAAAGCGCATTTGATAGCCAAAGACACTCTTTGTTCCAGTTCCAGTTCTATCCATTTTAAAGCTGCCATTTTCCATGACATGACGACATAAATCAAGATAAGGTTTCATGGTTGCCTCCAAATTTTATTTTGCTAATTCGTAAAGTGCCTCTGTGTAGATGACCGTAGCCAAAAGTAAATCTTCAATGTTAATGAATTCATTTTTTTGATGAATGAATGTTGGCTTATCTAAAAAATGTGGACCAAATGCAACACAATTAGGCATTGCTCTAGCAAAGGTACCTCCACCGATATTGATAGGTTTGGCATTGATATCGTTGGTATTTTTTTTATAAACATCCATGAGTGTTTTGACAAGTGGTGAATTCGGATCCTTATAAAGCAGCTTTTGGTGTGAATCAACTTTAACAGTTGCGTTAAACTGTGCAAACTGTTTGGTAAGCTTAGCAACGACTTCATCAAAAACAACACCATTAGGATATCTTAAATTCAAACTAATTGTATATTGACCATTTTCAGATTTAATAACACCAAAATTGTTCGTTAAATATCCCATTTCTTCATCATGATATGCAACATCTAATTTAGTTCCATGAATATCATGGATCAAGAATTTTTCTACAAGTTTGACTACAGGAGATTTAATGCCTTGTCCTATTAAGAACTCAAATAATCGATCGATAGCATTTTCGCCAAAAGCAGGGGTTGATCCATGTGCACTCTTGCCAACAACACGGATGACCACCAAATTATCTTCAATAGATGTACTACCTTCATATTTCTTTTCTTTTAAGAATTTCGTGAATAATGCAACAAAATCCTTCGTAGGATTTAACTTTGCTGATGCATAGTCTGGTACCATATTATCTCTAAATCCACCATCAACTGCGATTAAAACATCTGATTCTAGTTTTCCTGTAACAAGAATTCTAGAAATACCTTTTTCAGCATAAATTAACGGAAAATCAGCATCAGGAATAAACCCTGAAACTGGAGCTTCTGGGTAAACACTAAAATAATGTCTTACACCTCTCCATGCAGTCTCTTCATCAGTACCTAGTATAAGTTTGATCCTCTTAGAAAGAGGAACATTGAGTTCTTTTAAAATCTTTAAGGCATAATATGCAGCAATTGTAGGTCCCTTATCATCTTCTGTACCACGACCATACATATTCCCATCATGAATTTCAGCCCCATATGGAGCATAAGTCCAATCATTACCTGCTGGTACAACATCCAAATGTCCTATGGTACCAACAAATTCTTTTTGGTTACCATATTCTATATGACCTGCATAACCATCCAAATTAACGACTTCAAAACCGTCTCTTTGCCCAATAGCAAGCATTGTATCCAAAGCTTCTTTGATTCCAAGACCAAATGGTGCATGCTTACGATTTGGATCAAATGTGGTCAATTCTGAGTTTATCTTAATAATCTTTGTTAAATCAGCAATCAATTGATCTTTTCTTTTAAATACTTCTTCTTTAAAATTAATAGACATAGTTATCATCTCCTCTTTACATTGTAGCATAAATCATAAAGGGAATAAAGTAACTGATTTTTAAATTTTATTTGTAAATAAAAAAATGTACAAGACTTAGTCCTGTACACTTACTGTGATATTTCCTGTACTTACTCTTACTTTGAGTAATATGGTTCCTGTTGATGTTGAATGCTTGTTTCCTTGGTCATCATCATTAACTAAAATATTGCCTACAGAAGTATCTAAATCATAACGTAAATCTAAATGTGTTGCACTTGTAAATCTTACGCTTCCAGTACTTGAAGATAAATCATAGCCCGTAGCCACACTATCAGTTACTGTGACATTACCTGTAGAAGTTGACAGTTCAACTAAACCTAATATGGTCGAATCATTCATTTCAATTCTTCCTGTATCTGATTGTGCATCTACCTGATTTGCAGAAACCTGATTCAATTCAATTCTTCCGGTATCAGTATCTAGTAGCAGTTCATCAGTACTCAAGTTTGTAATTTCAATCGTTCCAGTGTCAGTTTTTGCATCCACATCACCATTAATCACTAAGTCTGATAGATCGATTGATCCAGTATTCACTCTAACTATGAGTTGATCGATTTCTGCATTTTCAATTGTTACATTTCCAGTATTAGAATTTGCATAGAAATCATGTGTCAAATCTGGAGCTTCTATATAGACAATGTCACCAACATCACTACTTAAAGAATAATCTAAAACTAAATCCTCTGGTATCTCAATATAAACTGTCATAACTTCATATGATGCCATCTTAAAATTGAACCAGTTGAAAAAGACAGGTTTTGTTTCTTGTGTAATTGTGAATGTCCCACCAGTCTCAGAAAGGGACCAAGTATCTTTTTCGTGTTCATGATAAGTTACAATGATATCATCACCTGTTGTTATAGTGACAACGATATTTCTATTATCGAGATCGACATCTAAAGTGTCAATCGGATCTGACATAACAAATTCAATTGGATCACCATAATCTTCATCATCAATAAAATAATCACCAATATTACCTAAGCTCACTCCTCCAAAGAAAGCGACTGCTGTTAATATTAATCCTACAAAAAATATAAGTAAAACCAGTTTAATTAAAAATTTCATTTTCTTTCCCCTTTATTCTTAGCTAATTTGCTAAATATATATAACAATTTTTTGGCAAGCTGTTGAACCGCTTGATAAAGCCATATCGAGACAAGTATTAAGAATGAGAATGTCATTAATCCAATACCAACAAATCCAATGATTTCATTTTGTCCGAGTCCTGATTGGTACATATTAATAAATAGACCTACCATTCCAACGATACTTGCAAAGATAGTTACAACCAATGAAAATAATAAAGACACAGCAACAATCATAATAATCACATAAGCGAATCCTAAAGGTATTAGCAAAGGTGAAGATAATAGAAACACCATCAGTTGTTTAGAGCTTTTTGCTATTGATTTATATGTATCATTTGCTCTTTTCATCACAACATCAGCTGTCATCGATTTTGCGATTTCTTTTGGATCATAATCACTTAGAATTTCATCTATTGACTCACCATTATCTAATCTTTCTTGAATCATTTCCTCATAATACGAAATGATATCGTCAACTTCAGTCAAGTAAAATCTCTTCTTTAATTCTCGTTCAAGTTCTTTAAGCCATGTTTTCATATGATCCTCATTTCATTAAGATATCGTAGATCTTGCGAATGTCTTCCCATTCAAGCAAAAATTCATCGATATGCTTCTTTCCAGTTTTTGTAATCTTGTAATACTTTCTGTTTCTGCCTTGAAACAATACATTATAAGTTTCGAGCTCATTCGCCTTTTCTAGACGTCTTAGAATTGGGTAAAGAGTTGATTCGCTTATATCAATATACTGAATCAAGTCACTCACAATTTTGTAACCATAGGAATCGCTTCTCATCAAGATTGCTAACACGAATATCTCAAGCACTCCCTTTTTGACTTGTTCCTTCATAATATCACCTCATACTGCCTTATGTCTTATATTATACATTGCATAGTATGGTTTGTCAACAAAAAAAGTTCATTTTTCTGAACTTTCTTCATTGACCTTAAATTCATTCTTTCCAGATGGTGATAAATAACTGATTCTTTCAGCAATGACTTCAAGCATATTGAGCTTTCGATCATCTGGTAAATCATACTTCCAACTTTGTAATCTTGCTTTGACTGCAACCATGACACCCTTTTTACAATACGCTTCTATTGCTGTAGCTAATCCCTCCCAAACCGTTACTTTGATGAAGTCTGTGTCGTAATTGCCGTCCATATTTTTAAATGTTCTTTGGACAGCTAGCGTAATATCACTGACTTTTCTTCCATCTTCAAGTATTTTTGTTTCTGGATCGTGGGTCAAACGACCAATGATGATGAGTTGATTTAACATATACCCTCCTTGTTTTCTTTAAGTATATATAACTCTAAAGGATATCTGAAATTGCCAAATTAAATTTGTTTGTGCATATACACGTGTATTATATATAGAAAACAAGTTTTTTTAATTCAACAATAAATCACTAAATGATTCATCTGTCATGGAATAAAAAAAAGACCAAATTAGGCCTTTTTATGAACTAGAACTGAAATATATTTTTTTTGTATACCTTGAATTTCTAAAAGGATATTATGATAGTCAATTTCTTTTAGAATATCAACAACTTCAAATAAAGATGATCCCATATGAAAGTATTTACCATAAAGATACGCTTTGGTTTCTAGATTGTTTAAAGCAAATATGAACTGACCCAAATAAACTTTTTTATATCGATCAAAAGCTTCTTTAGTTACCAATTCCAAAGCTTTGACTGTGAGAATCTCAATTAAAATCTTCTTTAATTTTTGAACTCTTTTTGTCTCAGCGAAAATTAATATATTTTCTGCTTGTTTCTCAAATGTCGTGTTGATTGAAAAGCTTTGATTAATTAATTTATGTTCAAGCAGCTCTGCATACATTAAAGATGATGGTCCTAATAATATATTGAGCAGCATGGAGATTGCCATTTCTTTTTTAATTTGTTCTCTATTTGATTTTTTTGCAGGAGTTAGTTTAACTCCAATCATCAGTTTATCAATCCCAATATCTTTGGTTTCTACTATGTATTTTGTTACCAAACGCTTGGGTTCTTTTGGATATATGGTTCTTGGTTTTTTATCTTTTATTGGATATGTTTGATCATAAGTCTTGAAGAAAGCTTGAAGTGCCTTGAGATCAACTTTTCCTGCTATCGTTACCAATCTGTTTGATGGCAAATAAAATCTTTGGTATACATCAAGCAAGAGCTCAGGCGTAACATCCATAATCGATTCCAATGTTCCCCCAATATCATATTTAAGAGGATGGACATGATACATCATTTCCATGATTTGATTTTGCATAACCACATTGGGATCATCTAAATACATTTTTAATTCTTCAGCGATGATATGTTTTTCTTGTTCAACATTCTCATCATTGAAATAAGGCGTATCAATCATATGAAACAAATGATCTAAAGCAGGTAAGACATTTTCTGTTGCTGTATAAAGATATGAAGTTTGATTGTAAGATGTCATAGCATTTGCATCAACACCTAAAATAGAAAATTGAGAAAACGCATCACCATCTGGCATCGCAAATATCTTATGCTCTAGAAAGTGTGCGGTTCCATAAGGAGTCAGTATAGATCCATTTTCACTTTGATAGTTTAAATCGAGGGCACCAAAAGGTATACTCAATTCAACATATGTCGTAAAATAAGGTTCTTCTTTTGGTAATATATGAACTCTCATTCCGTTTTTTAACTTGATTTCATATACCGTTTCGCCAAATCTCTCATACACTTTTTTGATCATCTTGACCTCCATGTAGCACATAGATGGTATCTAGTGTGATTTTGCTTAAAGTTTTTTTCACATCATCGACCGTCACTTGACGTATGGCTTCTAGTCTTTCTTCGAAAGTGTCTTCATGATTAAGCAATTCTCGAATAAATGCACGTTTCGTTAAAAACGATTGACTATCTAAGCTACTCTTTATCTGATGAGCATAGTATGCTTTAGCGTGTTCTAGCTCCTGAGGTGTAATCCCTTGATCAATCATATCAATTACTAATTGTTTAATCGCTTCAAGTGCATGTTCTTTTTGTTTCACATCAACACCACTACTTATCATGATGACCCCCTTATAATAATCATAAGTTGATGAAACATCATAACATAATCCTTGATTCTCTCTAATTTCTTTAAATAATCTGCTTTCAGGATATCCGCCTAAAATGATGTCAATTAAAACTGCTGCATGATAAAGTTCATCTGTTCTAAATATCGGAAAATGATATCCTAATTTCAGGATGGCTTGTTTCATTTGAGTTTCTTCTTCAATGACTAAAACAGATCGAGATGGTCTGAATGATGTTACAAATGGGTGTTTGAGATGCATATCATGTCTAACAATACTTTCAATCTTTTTTTCATCACTTTCAGTAATTCTTCCATTTGCTACAAACTTTTTGGTATTGTTTAAGAACACATCATGATAATAAGCTTCGAGTTTTTCAACAGTTAGCTTCTTGATATCCTTGAGGCTTCCACTCAGTGGCTTACCATAGGCATCACCTTCAAAGAAATGTTCATAGAATTTAGTTTGTGCGTATAACCGTTTCTTATCATAAAGTGTTTCCCATTGTTCGATAATCATGCGTTGTTCTTCTAGAAATAACTCTTTATTAAATGATGTGTGATCGAAGAGCACTTGATTAAAGAGATCTAATGCTTTATCCAACAAGGACTCATCACCAATGATTTTCGGATCAACAATCGTTAAGATAATACTTACAACTGATAAATTGCCAATACGTTCTACACGCGACTTAAAATAAGCTCCGTATAAATCTTCAAGCTTTTCATTCATTATGGTTTTACTAATCAACTGATTGGTATGTGTGGCTAAAAGTCTAGGCAACAAAAAACGATACACACGTGTTTCATCTTCGTCTAAGTCTGTAAAGTAGACAGCGAATTGTATCGTCTTAAAATCATTTTCAATAAACAGCATTAGATACTATTTAATGCAACTTCCATCATTTTTGTGAAAGCTTCTTGACGTTCCTGTGATGAGGTTGCCTCATGTGTCACCAAGGAATCCGAAACTGTAAGTAAGCAAGCTGCTTTCTTATTTAATGCTTTAGCATTAGCAAATAGTGCAAATGATTCCATTTCCACTGCCAATGCACCATATTTTTCAATAATTGGTGCTGAATCATCAGGATTAAGACGATAGAACACATCAGAAGAGTGAACAATCGATGGATGCAATTTAACATTGATTTTTTCTGCAGCCTTTTTTAAGCGATTATTAAGTGCTTTATTTGATGATAAAATTTTTCTTGATGAAACCCCCATCGTTTTAGCATAGCTAGACTCTGAAAAAGCTTGTTCAACTAAAACAACATCGAATAAGTTCAAATCTTTCGTATATGCGCCACATGAACCAATTCTTATAATGTTTTCAACATCATAAAATTTGAAAAGCTCATAGCTATAAATCCCAATACTTGGCATCCCCATGCCTGAACCCATAACAGTCACTTTTTTCTTTCCAAAGTAACCCGTAAATCCCCACATATTTCTTACGTTATTGATTTGCACTACTTTTGTTAAAAAGTTATCGGCAATATACTTAGCACGCAGTGGATCTCCTGGCATTAAAACTGTTTTTGCGATTAAATCTTTATTTTCTAAATCAATATGAGGTGTTGGTATCATGTTCATTCTCCTTTTGATTAACTATATCCACGCCGTTTGATGTACCAATACGTGTTGCTCCTGCTTCAATCATTTTCAATGCATCCTGATAGGTTCTTACACCACCACTTGCCTTTATTTCTGCTTGATCTCCAACGGTTTGTTTCATTAATTTAACATCTTCAATTCTTGCACCATATGTTCCAAACCCGGTTGATGTTTTTACAAAATGTGCGCCTGCTTCAACTGCTAACTGAGAAGCTTTAACAATTTCTTCTGGTGTCAAATAACAAGTTTCTATAATAACCTTGACAGTTCTGCCCTTGCCTTGATCGACAACACCTTTTATTTCTTTGGATATGGTCTTATAATCCATGGATTTAAGAGCAAAAACATTAATCACCAGATCTAATTCATCTGCACCGTCTAATACAGCTTGTTCAGCTTCATATGCTTTAACTGAAGGTGTATGTGTCCCATGAGGAAATCCGATGACTGTACATACTAAGACATGACTATTATTTAATTCTTGTTTTGCATATTTTACCCATATAGGGTTCACACATACACTTTTAAAATCATACTGTTTTGCTTCAGCGATGAGCTTATCAATTTGCTCTTGGTTGATGCTCGCTCCTAATTTTGTGTGATCAATCATTTGATTAACTTGCATATTTACATCTCCTATTTTATTCGAAATTCAAGTTCATCTTAATCGAGTAATCTTTTAACGCTCTCTTTTGAAAAGGTGTGATTAATCAAACTGAATTTCGTTTTTTTCATTATTTTAAATACTTTGCTTGCTGATTTTTTAGGTAATACTTTCGTTTCTTTGATGAAGCCTGGAACATCAAGTAATAATTTTTCAATCAATGGAAATGCTTCATCATAAGCTACAATCTTGATTTCATTTCCTATGCGGTAAAAGAGATAGTCTAGGTGAGGTGGAAAAACTGTGAGTGAATGTTCCTTCCACTCAATACCAATCACAAGTTTTTTCTTTTCCGTTGTCAAAAAATGATATTTAGGTACATATGTTTCAAGTTCTTTGTAATAATTTTGAAGTTCTACTTGATCATCAAGATATCTCAATATCGCATTAAGTTTATCTGTTGGTAATAAGTGATAATCAGATAATAAGACTGGATTTTTTTCAATATATGCTGTTTTTAGCATGTTGAAAACCTTGTTGACAACATCAATCTTAAAAGGAAGCACATCTTCAAACATTTCATTATAAATATGAAAATCAAATCTTTCACATACCTTTTTTACAATGTCAAAAAGTTGTTTTGCTACATAATCAGGCGTCAAAATCACCATTTCAAGATGAAAATTCAAGTCCAAAAATTTAGGACTTAATCTATAAATATCAGGAACTTGTGATTTAGGCGTGATTAAAAAACGAGCTTCATATTGAAGTCTAGGATGAAGATAATTGAATCTTACACTTTTATCATCCATTTCAATTGAGATGCCTTCAATATTTTCAAAAAATGCTATTAATTGATCAATATCAATTTTTCTACTTTTTTCCTTGAAAAAGTGAATATTAAATTGCGCCATAAATTCACCCGCCTTATGCTATTATTCTATCATAAACTATGTTTATTGACTAACTATTCTTTCGTAAGTATTTCTTTAATGCGATTAAAATCAGTACGATTAATGGTTAGTGGTGTTATTGATACATACCCCTCATCAAATGCTGTAACATCAGAATCTTCATTTTCTTGGTAACTGATGATACTAGATTTGATATGATAAACATCAGGTCTTTCACTCTTGATGAACTCAGCATGTTGAAGTCTTTGTCCCATTTGTGTGATTTTAACACCTTTAGGTCTTGCAAATGTATCCCGAGGAAAATTGATATTCAAAATGCCTGGTCCCTCATAAAGTTTTGCCTCAATGATTTCATCCATCAATTTAATAGTCTCATCATATAAGTATGGCAAATGTGTATTATGTGCTGATATCGCAATCGCATCAACACCAAGAACCTTAGCTTCTATTGCAGCAGCAACAGTTCCAGAATATAAAATATCTGTAGCAATATTTTGTCCATAATTAATACCTGAGATTACCAAATCAAAATCAACATTAAAAACCTTCAGACCCAAACGGGTTGCATCCGCAGGTGTTCCATCAACAACGAGTGTCGCTGTTGATCCAAATATTGGCTCAGTCATAAAAGTTTCAATGCGGCTTCTAATGGTAATCGCTTGACTTTTTGCACTTTGATGATCTTTTGGAGCGGAAACATAGACATTACCAAAAGGCGAAAGTGCTCTAACAAGAATGCCTAAGCCGTCAGCTTGATATCCATCATCATTAACTACTAAAATGTTCATTTTTTATTCTCCTATGATATGATTGCATCGATCGCATAGTCCATTTTCATGAACATGATCAACGATATTCCAACAACGATCACATGTATCTCCTACAGCAGATACTACCTTAACATCAAGTTTATCACCTAAAGTAAGATTGACTTTTGATACGATAAGAACTTGGTTGATTTTCATTTCTAGTTTTTCAATAGCTGCCATTTGTTCTTTTTTTACAACTAAATCAACTTGTGCAGCAAGTGATTTACCAATGATTTTCAACTCTCTAGCATCTTCAAGTTTTTTCAAAACAACTTCTCGAACTGATTCAAAAATATCAAAAGCAGCAACTAAATCTTCATCCATCTTTTTGCCAACTGTAGGCATTTGTTCTAAATAAACATCTTCTTTTTCTCTATAAGGCATCAATAGATAAGCTTCAGATGTTGTATGTGGGATGATCGGTGTTAGCAATTTTAACATACCTAAAGTCATGTCAAAAAGTGTTGACTGAACTGCTCTGCGTTCAAAATCATTTTCCTTTTCAATATACAGTATATCTTTCGTATAATCGAGATAGAATGCTGAAAGCTCATTGGTCATAAATGGCACAACAACGCGGTAAACTTTATCAAATGCGTAATTTTCATAAGCATCAAGAACTTGTTCTACAACCTGATTATACTTCAAAGTCATGACGCGATTTAATCTACCACGCATAGAATATCCTATATAATCTGTTTCAGGATTAAATCCATCAAGATTACCTAACATGAAACGGAATGTGTTTCTGATTTTTCTATAGCCTTCTGCGATTTGGGTCATCATGTCATTACTGATTCTAACATCACTTTGATAATCTACAGTAGCAACCCATAGTCTTAATAAATCAGCACCTTGCTGCTTCATGATTGATAGAGGGTCAATTGTATTACCAATAGACTTACTCATTTTGCGACCTTGCCCGTCCAACACAAATCCATGAGAAACAACTTTTTTATAAGGTGCTTTTCCAAATGCAGCAACACCAGTGATGAGTGAAGAATTAAACCATCCTCGGTATTGATCAGAACCTTCTAAATAAAGATCTGCAGGGTACTTGATACCTCTTGATTCTAAAACCGAATAGGAAGTGCCTGAATCAAACCAAACATCCATGATATCAGTTTCTTTTCTAAAAATACCATTGGGACTTCCTTGATGTTTGAATCCTTTTGGTAGCAAATCAATTGCTTCTCTTTCATACCAGACATCAGAGCCAAACTCTTTGAATAAATCACTGATATGGAATAAAACTTCTTGATCCAAGATTGGTTCATTATTCTCAGCATAAAAGACAGGGATTGGAACACCCCAAGCACGTTGTCTAGAAATACACCAGTCCTCACGACCAGTAATCATATTTGATATTCTAACTTCTCCCCAAACAGGCAACCAAGATACCTTGGCTACTTCATCAAGAAGTTCATCTTTTAATTTATCAATGCTAGCAAACCACTGAGGTGTTGCTCTAAAAATGACAGGTTTATTTGTTCTCCAGTCATGTGGATAAGAATGTGTGAAACGGTCTTTTCTTAAGAGTACCTTTTGATCCTCTAGCGCCTTAACGATTTCTTCATTCGCAACTTCATAATATAAACCGCTAAATTGTCCAGCTTCTTCTGTCATATATCCTTTATCATCAACAGGACATAAGATTTCAAGATTATAAGTTCTACCTATGCGGTAATCATCCTCACCATGTCCTGGCGCAGTATGAACTAGTCCTGTACCATCAGTATCTGTGACATGTTCACCTATGATAATTGGTGATAGTCTATCATATAATGGATGTTTATATTGAGCGTATTCCATATCTTTACCCTTGAGGGTACCTAATATTGAAACTTTTTCCCAATGAAGTAATTTTTTTAATTCTTCAAGTAGTGTTTCTCCAACAACATATTTATTGCCATCTGCAGTTATGATGTGGTAATTGAAGCGAGGGTGAACTGAAATTGCTAGATTGGCTGGAAGTGTCCAAGGTGTTGTTGTCCAGATCAGAAAGGATGCATCCTTGAGTAATCCTTGTTTTTCCACTGAAGGAAAAGCAACATAAACTGATGTTGATTGCTTATCTTGATACTCTATTTCTGCTTCAGCTAATGCAGATTCAGATGATGGAGACCAAAAAACAGGCTTAAGGCCTTTGTAAACTAATCCGCGATCAACCATTTTAGCAAAGATTTTGATTTGACTGGCTTCAAATTCTTTATCATAAGTGATGTATGGAGCATCCCATTCACCTAAAATGCCTAATCTTTCAAATTGAATCTTTTGTTTGGCTACTTGCTCTGCAGCAAATTTCTGACAGAGCTTACGATATTCTGCAAGTGGCATCCCTTTTCTATTGATACCCTTTTTGGTTAATGCGGTTTCAATAGGCAGACCATGTGTGTCCCAACCTGGAATATATCTTACATATTTGCCAATCATGGTTTGATAGCGTAAAACAAAGTCTTTTAGAACTTTATTTAAAGTATGCCCAATATGAATATCACCATTAGCATATGGAGGACCATCATGTAAGACAAATGGTTCGTTGTTTTTATTTTGTTCTAAGACTTTTTGATATAGATCCATATCTTTCCATCTTGCTTGAAATTCTAGTTCTCTAACGCCTAAATTACCACGCATCTGGAATTCGGTTTTTGGCATAAGAAGTGTGTGTTTGTAATCCATCTTTATCTCTCCTTTAATCGTAAAAAAATAAAATCGTCCTTAAAAGCTAAGGACGAAATAACATTCCGCGGTACCACCTTAGTTCTAGAAAGATCGCTCTCTAGCACTTAATTTGTTATTTGCTCAAAGGTGATCCATAGCTTGTGAGTGTTTCTAGGCTTACACCATCCCTAAATCGCTTTTACTTCTGTCAAGTATGTATGTCCTTGTCATCGCAATATTCTATTCTACTACATCCTTTAAAAACTCTTCAATGGAACCATCGTCAAAGACATCACTTGTCGCGAACATGAAAACTTTTTCTTTCACATTGACAATTTCGCCCTTATCAGCATAGATAACACCTGAAAAGAAAGCAATCACTTTGTTCGCTTGATCGATGTCAAGTTCTTCAAAGCTTAAGATGAGTGGATTGCCAGCTAACATCTTATCTGCAAGACCAGTTAAATATGTATCATCATCATTTTTTAATTGTTCAAAAATGATGAGATCGGACATTAATTTTTTTTCTTCAACAATGTCGCTTTGTTTCTTTTTCTTGCCAACGCTAAAAAGTCCCATAATACCTCCTAATCGAGCAACTCCGTGAATTTTCTACCAATCCTTAGGTGTGTTGCATGATGCTTGATCGCGAGATCATAATCGTTTGACATCCCCATTGAGCGAAATGGAAGTTCATACTTCATTGCTAACTCATCAAGTGTCTTGAAAGCTTGTTCTGTTAAAACAGTGTCATTATCTTTACCGATAGTCATCAAACCGATTAACTCTATTTTATCATATTTTTTAATTTCTAAAAGAAATTGTTCTAAATTATCAGGTAAAATCCCGCTTTTTTGAGCTTCATCCGTCAAATTGACTTGAATCATACATTTTACAGGTTTATTTGCATATTTTTGTATGCTTTCTGCAAGATTCAAACGATCTAGTGTATGTAGATAATCAATATGGTTAATCAAATCTTTGACTTTGTTTGTCTGTAAGTGCCCAATAAAATGCCAAATCATATCTAAATCTTCAAGTTCTTTTTGCTTAATTAGCAAATCTTGAACTCGATTTTCTCCAAAATGAAACACACCCTGATGATAAAGTTTTCTCATCTGTGATGCATTAAAGTATTTAGATGCACAGACAACTGTCCCTTGGTATCCTTCAAACATCACACATTAAACCTAAAGAGCATAATGTCGCCATCTTGAACGACATAGTCTTTTCCTTCCAGTCTAACTCGACCATTTTCTTTTGCCAATTGAGGTGTTCCATATTTGACTAAATCATCATATGATAAAGTTTCAGCCTTAATAAATCCACGCTCAAAATCCGTATGGATAATGCCAGCACATTGAGGTGCTTTCATGCCCTTTTTAAATGTCCAAGCTCTAACCTCAGGTTCACCAGCTGTGAAATAAGTTTTTAAACCTAAAAGATAATAGCTTTTTTCAATCACTTCATTGAGTCCAGATTTCTTTAAGCCGTAGGCTTCAAGAAAGTTGAGTTGTTCTTCCATATCTAAGGATGCAATTTCCATTTCGACTTGAGCTGAAATCAAAACAACTTCGGTACCCTCAGTTTGAGCTAATTTGAGCAGATTTTGATAGTGCTGATTATGACTCGGATTATGCAAATCTTCTTCTGCAACATTAGCAATATAAATCATTGGTTTCATGGTTAAAAGATTGAAATTTTTTACAACTTTCAACTCTTCTTCTTCAAAATCTATCAATCTTGGATTGCCATTGACATCTAAAACAGCTTTGATTTTAGATAAAATTTCATGCTCCAAAATAGCTTCTTTCAGCTTAGCTTTGGCCTTTTTTTCTAGTCGTGCAATTCTTTTATCAGCAGAATCCAGATCAGCTAAGCTTAATTCGATTTTAATGGTTTCTATATCTCGAACAGGATCAATATTGCCTTCAACGTGTGTGATATTGCCATCTTCAAAACAACGAACGACCTGGCAAATGGCATCCACTTCACGGATATGACTTAAGAACTGATTTCCCAATCCTTCACCCTGAGAAGCACCACGAACCAACCCTGCAATATCAATAAATTCATATGCTGTTGGCACAACTTTTTTGGGCTTATATATTTTTTCCAAAACATCAAGTCTTGGATCTTGTACATAGACAACTCCAACATTGGGTTCAATGGTTGCAAACGGATAGTTTGCTGCCAAAGCTTCTGCTTTGGTAATGGCATTGAACAATGTAGATTTGCCTACATTGGGTAATCCGATAATTCCTGCTTTAAGCATGTTTCATTTCCTTTCAGTAAAAAAGGCTTTCGCCTTTTAAAACTTACCTTTTTTTGTGAGCCAAGGCGGTAGAGTGCGTTTAGTGCCTTCCTTGGGCTTATGATCTTCTTCTTCAAAATCACCATCTGAGCTCTTAAGTCCAGAACGAGTTAACTTCATTTGTTCATCTGAGGTTTTATTGAATATCTCACTTGCGAGATTTTCAATAGTTGTATCTTTAGCTTTGAGTTCATAACCTGTTGCAATTACAGTAACAATGAATTCATCATCTAAATCTTCATTCACAGTTGTACCATAAATAATATTTAAATCACGATCGGTTGCATTCTTAATTTCAGATAATGCCTGATCGGTTTCGAATAATGTAATATTGGTTCCTGATGTGATATTGACAATCGCATCAGTTGCTCCATCAATGCTTACTTCTAAAAGTTTGGAGTGTATTGCTTTTCTTGCTGCTTCAACAGCTCTGTCTTCACCAGATGCAATTCCGATACCCATTAAAGCAGTACCCTTATTTTCCATAACTGTTCTAACATCAGCAAAGTCTACATTGATCAATCCTGGAAAAGCTATAATTTCAGCAATGCCCTGAACACCTTGGCGAAGCACATTATCAGATTCTCTAAATGCATCTAACAATTGTGTTGTTGGTCCTGAAATCGCAAGTAATCTTTCGTTAGGAATAACGATTAATGTATCTACGTGAGGCTTTAGAGCTTCTAGACCGTAGATTGCTGCTTGCATACGAGCAGGTCCTTCAAATGCAAAAGGCTTTGTAACGATACCAATGGTTAAACAACCCATCTCTTTAGCTTTTTGAGCAATGATAGGTGCTGCACCTGTTCCAGTTCCACCACCCATACCTGCAGTGATGAATACCATATCAGCATCTTTTAAAACTTCTTCGATTTCAGCAATCGATTCTTCCGCAGCTTTTCTTCCTACTTCAGATTTTGCACCTGCACCTAAACCTCTAGTCAAGTATTTTCCAATCTGAACTCTCGTTTCAGCTTTTGATACCTTTAAGACTTGTGCATCTGTATTCATAGCGACAAAAACAACGCCTTTGACATCATTTTCAATCATACGATTCACAGCATTTCCGCCGCCGCCACCTACACCAATGACTTTAATAACTGGTTTTTGTTCAAAATTTCCTGATTCGCCAAATACCATAGGTATCCCTCCTAGCACTAATTCTATTTTACACGAATATCACATTAAAATAAAGATGATTTATCTAGATTTGAAATAATTCGTTTTTTTCTTCATTTCTTCTTTATAGTCAAGCAGTCTATCTTCTTGAATGGCTTGTCTGATTTCTTTCATTAAATGCTTTAGGTAAGCCAAATTTTGGTAAGTCACCAAGCGCATTCCCAGCATTTCTTCAGCTTTGAATAAATGTCTAATATAAGATCTTGTATATTTGGACACATAGGTTTTCAAATTTGGATCAAGTGGTCTCATATCATGCTCATAGGTTTGATTCTTGATGACAATCTTACCTTCAGTTGTTAGTGCACTACCGTGTCTAGCAATACGTGTGGGTAATACACAATCAAACATATCAATCCCATGAATCACATTTTCCAAAAGGTCGTCAGGAGAACCTACACCCATCAAGTATCTTGGTTTATCAAATGGAAGTATGGGATTCAAAAACGATGTCATTTCATACATCTCGTGTTTCTTTTCTCCTACCGATAAACCACCAATCGAATATCCAGGAAAATCCATTTTGATAAGTTCTTCTGCACAATGTTTTCTTAATTCTTTGTCTAATCCACCTTGTACAATACCAAATAAGGCCTGATTAGTTGATAACGTATCTTTTCCTCTTTTTGCCCATCTTAAGGTTCTTTCAACAGAATCTTTCATATATTCATAGGTCTCATATGGAGGTGGACATTCATCAAAACTCATGATGATATCTGCTCCTAAATCCTCTTGAATCTTAATCGATTCCTCAGGAGATAAGAATAGTGCAGAACCATTTTTATGATGCTTAAAATGAACACCTTCTTCTGTAATCTTTCTGATATCTGTTAAAGAAAAAACTTGATACCCACCACTATCTGTGAGTAAAGCGCCATCCCATTGCATCAAACCACGAATCCCACCATGAGCTTTAACTAGATCTCTACCTGGTTGTAGCCATAAATGGTATGTGTTGCTTAAAATTAAGCCTTCTGAGACTTCTTTAGTTTCTTCTACTGATAATGTCTTGACAGTTGCCTGAGTGCCCACAGGCATAAAAAAAGGCGTTTCAAAAACACCATGAGGTGTTGTTAGGCGTCCAAGACGGGCACCACTTTGTTTACATACATGTAACACTTCAAATTTTATACTCATAGTCTCATCCTTTACCTTGTAATTATATCATAAGTTTGATACAATGTTAAAGTAATTATCATTAGCTGTACCCTAGGAAACCAGCTAAAACAAAACAGGGAGATTAAAAAATGAAAAACATGGTTTTAAAAGATTTTTTGAAGCAATCAATGATTGCTGCAATCTATGTCGCTTTAGTATTTATTTTGAGTTTTGCTAGCTTTTATTTAGTACAGTTTAGAGTAGCTGAAGTTTTGATGATTCTCATCTTCTTTGATAAGAAGAGCATCATTGGACTAACGATTGGTTGCTTTGTAGCAAACTGGTTAGGTGGCGCTATTGCTATTGATATTATTTTTGGCTCACTAGCAACAACTCTTGCAGGTATCCTAATGTATATCACAAGAAAGCATATTTTATTATCTTTGGTTTGGCCAGCTGTGATTAATGGATTAGTTATTGGAGTTATACTGACTTATGCTTACCAGCTTGCACCTTTGTATTATTCTATACCTTCGGTTTTTATTGGTGAGGCAGTTGTTATGTTCGCATTAGGCTTACCCATTTATTTATCACTTAAAGACAATGAACATTTCTTAGAATTTTTTAGAAGCTGAGTAAATCACTCAGTTTTTTTATTTAAAAAGCTAGCATGTGCTAGCTTTTTATGATCTCTTCGATCCATTGATGTAACTTTTGATTTCCAATTTCAGTGAGTTTAAATACGCCTGAATCCTCGATGACACGCTCAAATTTCTTTCCAACTTCATTAAGCAATATTTGATCATCTAAGTGGTCTAGCAATTGTAGTTCACTGATCCATGCTTCATGTTTGATTAATTCATTGGGTAGAGTTAATTCTTTCTTTAAAAAAGATTGAATCAATTCTAGTTCTTTTTTTAATCTGCCAGGTAATATCGCTAATCCCATAGCTTCTATCAATCCTATATTCTCTTTTTTGATATGATGAACATCTTGATGAGGATGGAAGATTCCATCAGGATATTCTTGGCATGTTCGATTATTTCTTAAAACAAGATAGAGTACATAAAATGTTTGTTGTTTTCTTAGAATCGGAGTTATTGTATTGTGAGGTGTGTTTTTTGTGTGTGATATGATATCTAAACTCTCACAAGTATAGTTTCTCCATGACTTTAAGATATTTGATGCTTGATCGATTAATTCAATTCTTGATGAAGAAGTCAGTCTAATTGTTGATAATGGCCAATTCAAATGGTCAATTGTGATCTTTTTTTTAGTATGAAATGATTTGATAACAGATGCTTCTTCAATCGGAAATACATGCTTTCCTGCTTGAAAATGATCATGATTGAGTATCGAACCTCCGACAATAGGCAGATCAGCATTAGAGCCAATAAAATAAGTTGGAAATAAATCTACAAAATCAAATAAATATTCAAATGTCTTGTCACAAATCTTCATTGGGCGATGAAGATCATGCAAGATAATCGCATGTTCATTATAGTACTGATAAGGTGAATATTGAAAATGCCATAACTCGTTGCCCAATGTGATAGGTACAAGACGCAAATTCATTCTAGCATTAAAATAATTTTGTTCATTTTCTTTACACAAGACACATTGTGGTCTATTTAAATCACTAGATTTAGGTCTTAATAGTGCCATAGCAATCTCTTTGGGATCTTTTTCAGGTTTTGCAAGATTGATTGTCATTTGCAATTTTCCGTATTTTCCAGAATATATCCAAGAGATATTTTCTTTGAGTCTGATATTTTTAATATAATTAACATCGACTGAAAGACGATAAAGATAATCAGTAGCCAAACTTGGATGAATTTCATAGAATTGTTGAAAATGTGCTTTTACTGTTGTTGGATCTGGCATAACAGCATCAATGATTTTTGCTTCAAAAGCATCTCTTTCATCTAAAATATTGGGTGTAAATAATTGTCTTTCATATGCGATATCTAGCAATTGATTCATCATACGTGTGTAGTCGATGTGAAATTGAGTTTTATGAACAATAAAATTAGGGATGAGAAACATCTCACCTAATTTTTTTTGTGCCTGCTCAGTTTGTTCATCTTCAATCAAATGATGAACAAGTGCATATTCAACTACCTTTGACAACAAATCTTTCAAATACATCTTAAGTTAATCCTTTCGATAAAACTGATAGCTTATATGATGTTTATAAGGTTCATTCTTCCTTAATATTGCAGAATTTAATGACTGATGATGAATACCACCTGGTTCATATTGACATTCTAAGGCAATTGATGAATGAATGGCATCATCTGTTATTTGCTCAAGTTGAATCGTTTCTGGAATGTTATGAGTATACATAACGATACTTGGGTAACTGGTATCTATTGTCATGCCTAACTTCGATTCAGCATCATATAAATCGACTTGCTTTTCACTTTGGCTCAATATCCAACAATGATCAAAACCATGAAATGGTGTGTTGATGACTTGTTGAATGCGTTGTCCTAGATTTGATGGTTTTCTAAAATCATAAGGTGTTCCTGTGACATCGTCTTTGGAGATGAAAAGATAGTCTGAATCTATATTAAGATATTGACTTGCTTGAACAGAAAGCACATGATTAAAAATCTTTGTCTTATTTTTTTGAAAATTGAAATAAGGATGGCATGTGATGTTACATAAAGTATCCTCATCAGATAAAGCATCATACTCTATTCTGAGTTCATTTTGATTATTTAAGGTGTATGTGACATGTAATGTCAAATGACCAGGAAAATTTTCTTCACCATCTTGACTCATATATTGCATCGTTACTGATACTGCTTGAGGGGTTACTTCTTCGTTGATGATATCAAAGTTTTTAAATGAAAAACCTACTTTACCACCATGCAAATTTGTTTTTTTAGCACCTACAGGTTCAACGATATAACTTTTTTCATCAATTTGATAAGATGGAACGACAAGTCTTCCACTCACACGTCCCACAGTCTTACCATAATATGCTGTTGACTTCAAAAACTGGTTTAAATCAACAGGGCTCAAAAGCATTTCGTGATCTTCAAAAAGAATTTGATAGATTGCTGCACCATATGATGTAAGGTCCACTGACATCTTTTCACTCTTCAAAGTAATTAATTCAATTTCTCCAACTTCTGACTGGACTTGTTTTCTAATTAATTTCATTTATTTCACCTCATGAACGCCATTTTCAAATGTTACTTCGTAAAATTGAGCGTCTAGACCTGTTAGGTCTTTATATATTTGACTAACTTGTTGTCTAAATGATAAAACTTTTTTGCTTTCAACCAGTGCGATCGCACATCCACCAAAACCTGCACCTGTGACTCTGGCACCTATAGCTCCATGATTTAAAGCAGCTTCAACTAATGTATCTAGATGAAACCCCGTCACTTGATAATCAGCTTTAAGTGATTGATGTGATTCATTTAACAGCCTAGCAAATCCTAAAACATCACCTTTTGCCATCATATCTTTTGATTGAATGGTTCGGTCTTGCTCTGTTACTGCATGCTTGACCCTTTGATAGATGATACCATCTTCTATCATTTTTCTAACATCTGGCAAATCGGAAACGTTGAGTTCACATAAATATTTTATGTCATACTTTTCTTTTAGGATTTCTAATCCTAGATTGCACTCATAGACTCTTTCATTATATTTTGATTCAGTCGTTTTTCTTTGATAATTCGTATTCATTATCACCCATTGATAATGAGGAAATATGGCATTTGATGTTTCCATCTCTAAAGTCGCAGTATTCATAAGCAGTGCCTTATCTTTAATGCCACACGCGATAATCAACTGATCCATAATGCCGCAATGCATACCCATATAGTCATTTTCTACTTCTTGAGCTAATAAGGCTAGATCAATTCGGCTTAATTTTAAATTGTATAGTTCGTTTGCTATATATGCGACCAAAACTTCTAAAGAAGCGCTACTTGATAATCCTGATGCTGTAGGAAGATTACCTTCGATGTATAGATCAAATCCAAAAGATATTTCATATCCTCTTTTTTTAAGCAAATTGAGTATGCCCTTGGCATAATTCGCCCAACCATCTTTTTGATGATAAGATAAGTTATTTAAGTCAGTATAGACAATACCTTGGTCAACAAATTGACTTGAATATAACCTAATAACATGGTCAGTTCGACTTCTAATGGCACCATAAGTTCCAATTGAAATTGCAGCAGGAAAAACCAAACCGCCATTATAATCGATATGTTCTCCTATGATATTAACTCTACCAGGTGAAAAGAACACTCTGATCATATCATTGTGATTATATATATTTTCAAATGCTTTGAACATAGAATTCATGGTAACTCCTTAAAATGCCTCTTCTATTTTATTTTATCATAGAGCTTAATCTTGCGGTGCGCAATTGCCATGGGAATATCCTTGATTGCATTCCTATCAATTTTGATCCAATCATCTTTTTTACCTTTAAGCACACGAGCAAAATAAGTTTGCATCATCCAAATCTGATGTGTAAACACATGTTTGTAGAGTGTTGGAGTAAAATCGGCGAGTTCAACAATGATACCTTGTGCTTCAAGTTCAGTGAGGACATATTGAATGTCTTCAGCATCATATTGTGGATACTCATACATTCCCTTAAGGAGTTCTTCATCTCTTTTTCGAAGATAATATCCATCACCGGTATTTAAAACAAGAGTAATATATAAAAACAATTTCTTATCTTTGAGTTTAGATAATACCGGTAATTGATTGATGCGATCATTATGATATGCATCACAATGATTTTGCAAAGGACACAACTCACATTTTGGTTGTTTGGGACTACAAATTAAAGCACCTAATTCCATCATAGCTTGTGTGTAGATATTGGGCTTTGCTAATTCAATATAGGATTGATTGATTTCATCAAGTTTCTTTCTGTTTTTTTCTAGTCTCATATCAAGATCGATACCTAAATACCTCGATAAGACACGAATCACATTGCCATCTAATGCACTATATGGTTTGTCATAAGCAATAGACATGATTGCTCCTGCTGTATATTTACCGATGCCCGGTAAAGATATGAGATCTTTATATTGATCTGGAAATATTCCTTTGTAATCGGAAACAATCTTCTTAGCTGCAAGATGCATATTTCTAAATCTTCTATAGTAGCCTAATCCTTCCACATCTTTTTGCAGTTCTTCTTCATTTGCTTGAGCTAACTTAGACACAGAAGGATATTTATCAGTGAATCGCTCAAAAAAAGGCAAGACAGTCTCAACTTGTGTCTGTTGAAGCATAATCTCGCTTATCCAAATGATATATGGATCTTTACTTTCTCTAAATGACAGCTTACGATGATTTTTCTCATACCAAGCTTCCAGAGCATGAATATTCATTATAATCTTACTTCTCTAACGCCGCAATGCTCGATGACATCATCGAATCGTGTGAGTGTTGACATTACGATACCATGACATACAACAATCACCTTTTTGTATTGTTTGTATTTGATTAAGGCAAGTTGTACGCGTTTCTTAATATCATCATAGGATTCCCAACGATACTTGTGAGCTAAATTTCTAACACCTTTGGCATCCAAATATTCATCAAATGATCGATTTGCATCTTGGTCAAATAAGAACTTTGTATCAGGCATCCACTCATGAAGATCATTTTCTACAGTTAGTGGTATTTGAGTAATTCTAGAAATGATGGCTGCTGTCTGCAAAGCTCTTGTATAAGGTGATGAAATAATGATTTCTGCTCCCTCAAACAATGGGTCTTTTGCTCTTCTTTCAGCTTGAGCAACACCATTTTCAGTAAGCTTACCGAGATCGTATCCCATCCCAAAATAGCCTCTTTCTATGACTTCATCATAACGTGGTTCTCCGTGTCTTACTAAAATAAATTGTGTGTCCATAATCCTCACCCTTTCTTCCATATTATAGCATAATGCCTATGCAATTTCATTTCACATATTTATCTGTTATGTTATAATAACATAGGTTAAGGAGGTACTTTATGTCCATCATACTTGAAAGAAGAGCCATTAGAAAATATGACTCAAATATTAAAATAACAAAAGAAGAAATGAAAATCATCTTAGATGAAGCAACCCGTGCACCATCCAGCATGAATATGCAGCCATGGAGATTTGTTGTTGTATCCTCTAGTGAAGGCAAAGATAAACTAAAAACCGTCTTAAAAGGAAATCATTTGCAGTTAGAAACTTCTGCAGCTATGATTGTCATATTTACTGATATCAAAAAATATGATCTCGCAGAACAAATCTTTGATAAGGCAGTCCAAATGAATTTGATGCCTGAAGATGTAAAAGAAAAACAATTGAGAAACATCTCAAATATGATACCTTACTTGAAAGATGAAAGCATTGAAAAGGCTGGTATGATTGATGGAGGATTAGTATCAATGCAGCTCATGCTCATTGCTAGAGAGCATGGTTATGATACCTGTCCTATTGGTGGATTTGATCATGATAAGATTGCTAATGTTTTAGGTTTAGATGAAAAAAGATACAAGCCAGTGATGATTGTATCTATTGGAAAAAAAGCTGAAGATGGTTATCATTCAGTTCGACTCGATGTTGATGATATAACATATTGGATGTAAAGAAAAGAGCCTTGTTAGGCTCTTTTTTTATTAAATATCGTATTGTGATAAGATTTGAGCTGGTGTCTTTCTGAGAAGCAATACAATAGGGATCATACCGCCTATTAAATTGATTCCATAAAGTACAACAACACCTGTTAAGATTGTTAAAGGTGTGACTAAGAATATTCTAAATTGTCCAAGTAATGTTTGGCTAGCTAAATTGATTGCATAAGATGCAACAACAAAACCAATCAAAGATGTGATCGACGAAATGATCAATATCTCAACAAGGAATGAAATGAACAACTCACTCTTTTTCATACCTAACGCACGATATACTGAAATCTCATATATTCTAGAAATCATCGAAGAATGCATGACGAAATAAAATCCTAGCATTGCAAATCCAACGACAACAGCAGCAACAATTGAAACAGTAATTCTTAATTCAAGCATAGCATTATTGAAGAATACTGTGATTTGATCGATTTCATCTACTGCATTGATATCATCAGCTGTTAAATTTTCTACCAATTGTTCTGTATCACTCACATAAACATAGTAATTTGTTTTATATGCAAAACGATATTGTTCTAGCGTTTCATTGGATGCGATAACAATTCTTTCAGTACTTGTAAATACACCCGAAACTGGCTGATCCAAATAGTCTAGTGTTTTGGGCCAAGAATTATCCAAAGGATCATTTGTAAGTGCACTGTATAGGGCAGATGATATCAAAATCTGATTACCAACAGGTAATATACCATAAGTTAAAACTACTTCATCTAAATATAATCTACCAATGAACTGAGTTGACAATGCTGGTGCTACAGTCACAGATTGTGGTGTAATCAAATTGCTGAAATCTCTTGTAACATAGATGATTGAAATTTTTGTATCAATAATACCAACAATCTTTATCTCTTGATTTTCTGTGCGATATCGTTCAACAAGTAAGTGTTTATAACTCCATATGCCAAATTCTGATCCACTTGATGAAATAATTCGATCAGCTAAAGTAGTAGAAATAATAATTTCATTATCTGCAATAGGTCTTCTGCCTTCAACAATTCTTCCTATAGCGTGATCATCAATATCCATATACTCAGAAAATGTTAGAAGAGAATCTTCTTCATGAGCAGGATCTATGACTTCGATTGATGCACTACCTAATGTGTTAATATATAAAGAATCATCATCTCCAACATAGGTTAAAAATTCTTGATAAGTCATTTTATTCAGTGAGTTTTCTGTTACAACCACATAATTGTCTTCATATCTTCTACTATCTAAGTCAGGAATAATCGTTGCTGCTGCAAGGGATATCGCTACAGCTATCACTGCGCCAGCCATAATAAAGCTGAACAACATAATTTTTCCTCTGCGAGAAGAATAGATGATTTTTTGTAGAGCAAGCATAAAGATTTGCTTTAAGGATACTACGGTTTTAAAATTTCGATGCACATTTTCATTATCTAAAGCATCTAATTTGAAACTAGTCTCAAACATTTCTTCGCGATTTTTCTTGACGTAATTCTCATTTTTGATGATCAGATTTGATGAGGAATCAACATACTTAACTTTGTTAAATTGACTATCGACATCAATATATAATGTCTTATTCTTTACAATCAAGCGAATTTGAATTGGATCTACAATCTGTTTGGAATCGTTGAATAAATTGATAGAGACATGATCATCATTGAGTTCTGATAAGTTATCTAAATCTTTTAAATAAATGACATTATCATCAGAAACATCATGGTCATGATGTGATCCATTGATGTAATCATCAATAACGACTCCATCTTTAATTTCTAGAATGCGATCTCCGTATATCTTGGCAATATCTTTTTCATGCGTCACTAAAACAACGAGTTTTTGTTTGGAAATCTCTTTGATGATATTCATAATATCAAGTGTGTTCTTAGAGTCTAAATTACCTGTAGGCTCATCAGCGATGATGACTCTTGGATTTTTGACAAGCGCACGAGCGATAGCAACTCTTTGTTGTTGACCACCAGAAAGTTGAGTTGATTTCTTCTTTCTATATGGATACATATTGACTGCATTTAAAATGTAATTAACTCTATTTTCAACAATTTCAGGGTCTGAAATTCCCATCATCTTCAAAACTAAACCGATGTTATCGAAAACGGATAATTGAGGTAAAAGATTGTAGTTTTGGAAAATATAGCCAATGGATTCGTTTCTTAATTTGTCCCATGTGCTAGAACTATAACCACTAATCACTTGATTATCAAATTCAATCGATCCTTGCTGAATGTTATCAAGTCCACCAATAACATTAAGTAGTGTCGTCTTACCAGAACCAGATGGTCCTAATAAAACAACTAATCCTGTATCAGGAAAATCAATCGTCATATCATTAAGGACATGAATTTCATTTTTCTTATGTCTGAAAAAATACTTGTGTAAACCTTTGACTTTGATCATGATTATTCCTCCTTACTTGAAACAATTGATTCAATAACAGATTGTTTAAAGATCTTCTTATTGAATCTCAAGCCTAGCCATCCACCAAAGAATAGGAAGAATAGTATCAAAGTAATATAATTAGAAATTTCCATATATTGGATCATAGCGTAGATTGCTTGAACGTTTTGACCAAGGAAATAAAGCACGGTTAACATCAGTATTGCTGATAACCCAGCAATGGATATTTGCTCTAATACGACAAGTCTAGCCAAAGTCGTTTTGCTGGTTCCAATCGATCGGAAGATAGAAAAGTCTTTTTTCCTGCTTTGCATAACATTTTTAGTAACAGCATGAACAATCGAATAAAGCAATAAACCAACGACAAACATGAAGACTCCGGTATAAAGTCCATTCATGAATAAAAAGATGGCTGATGCTGGATCGGGAATATTTGCAGGGTATATTGTTCGGTAAGTCTCGTAATCAATTGCATCGATGGTTTTTGTTCCATTATTCAAACCTTTAACTGATAAGGATGCAACTACTCTATTCTCAATTTTGTACATATATTCTAATTCAGTTAAGACAAAATCTTTGAAATCATCATAAACTTCAGGACCAAATTCAAGATAGTAGATTTCTCCAGTTGCTTTATATATATCAACATCTTCAAGTGTGTATTCTAATTGAATTTCATCCCATGTATTACGATCATAAAAATATCCAACAAATTCTACATCTTTGGTCTCAATAAATGAAAGTGTGCCTGATTCACCATTGTAGTTGAGCCGTCTTCCTGTAATCTCTGGATTAAATTGAGTATAATAGCCTTCATTTTTCACATTCCAAGAATACATAGCACTCTGCTCTAAGTCTAATTTAATCTGTTCGTTTACAGTAAAACGATCAACATTAGGATCATTTAAAAAAGCATCCGAAAAGTATAAGATACCACCTTTGGCTTTGTCGATTCCAGTAATAATAAATTCACCGATGAAATCATCTGCTGATGGATTAACATAATAGCTTGAGGTTCCTAATTTAAGAACATCCCCAACCTCATAATTTACCCAAGTATCACCAATAATGATCTCATATTTCCCTTCTGGCATCGTTCCTGTATATTCGTTAGATTTTAGTGTGGATGCAGCATCAGTACCATTTAAAGGGTCGTAAGAATAATATTGAATTTGATTATCCCATGAATTCATGCTATCTTCTGTGAATATATAAAGTGGTAATGAGTTATAAAAACTTAATCCATTTTCAAAAACCTTATCAACAAATCTGATATTCTCAAAATAGGTTAAATCGACTTCTGTGAATTCAAGCCCGTCTTTTCGCTCTACCAATATTCTGGTCTCGGGTACATTAGGAAATCTTGTAGATTGTGTGACTTCTGTATCTCTCATGATACTCACTCTATAAGTAAATATCAAAGTGAAAGCAATCATCATGAGAAGCTGCATCATCACCAAGAATATTAAACGTTTTGGTGTTGAAAATAAATTTCTCATTGTAAAACGAAGTAGGGTAGTAAAACGCATACTCTTGATTTTAGGAGGTTCTACTAAATCAACCTCTGTAGTTGCTTTTAACTTTTTATCTTCGACAACTTCACCATCATGCATTTTAATCTTACGTGTCGCATATTTTTCAACTTGTTCAAAATCATGGGTAACGACAACAACAAGTTTACCTTTGCTTATATCATTTAGAAGTTCCATAACCTGAGCACCCGATACACTGTCAAGGTTACCGGTAGGTTCATCAGCAACAATAATAGGACAATCCTTTGCAAGTGCTCTTGCAATAACTGCTCTTTGTTTTTGACCACCTGACAATTTTGATGCTTTATGGTTTTTATGGCTTAATAATCCTACTTTTTCAATTAATTCTAATGCTCTAGCTTTTCTTTTCTTAGGATCATATCCCTGAACCTCTAGTGCTAATAAGACATTTTGAAGAACAGTAAATGAGTCAATAATGTTATAGTTTTGAAAAACGAAACCGATATAAGTGCCTCGGTATCTTTCCCAGTCAGGAATGGTATAATGTGATGTCTCTTCTCCAAATAGATAAAGCTCTCCATCTTCATAACCATCTAAACCACTGATAACATTCAGTAAAGTTGATTTCCCAGAACCAGATTCACCCGTAACAGCAACAAATTCACCTAATGAGAAATCAAGATTAATTTTCTTCATACCTACTGAAACTGTTTCAGCAGATTTGTAGTATTTAGATACATTTTCTAAACGAATTAAACTCATAACTTTACGTTCCTTTCAAGTATTGTCAGTAATTCATTGGGTTCATGAATGATATAGTCAGCATGATGGTCTTCTAAGATCTTTTGGTCTCTAAATCCCCATGTCACACCAACACTTTTTAAACCTGCATTTTGAGCTGTAATGATATCAACATCAGAATCACCAATGAATAGGACTTCATCTTTTTTTACTTTAAGAATATCTAGGGCTTTATACACCATATCAGGTGCTGGTTTGATTGGGATGCCTGGTGCATCACCAATTGATACATCAAAATAATGATGAAACATTTTAATATTGAGTTCTTGAACAAGATATTCGTATTTGTTTGATACAACAGCTAACAAGTAACCCATTTGTTTTAAATGATTGAGTAAATCTAAAATACCTGGATATGGTCCAGTTAAATTATCCTTATTTGAGTCATAGTGCTTTTGGTATGCTTCATATAAAGATCTCACTTCTTCTTTATTTAAGTGCTTGGGAGCTAATCTTTCAATCAGTTGAACAGCTCCACTACCAACAGCCATTTTAACTGCATATAATGTCTGTTTAGGATATCCTTTGGATAAAAAAGCATAATTTATGCTTTCAGTGATATCATCTATTGTGTTAAGGATGGTTCCATCCATATCAAAAATCAGTGCTTTAATCATTGTTGTCCCCTTATGTTTGTTTGATATATTATATCATGTATTTCATGTATTATATGGTTCAATAACTGTATTTCATTTTGTGATTTAAAACACATTTATATTATACCATCCTTATTTTTAATAAATTAACATTTATACTTTACAAAGCAATATGTTTGATGTAAGATATATTCGCTGGGGATGTTCTGGATTCGTCACGGCATGGAGTAGTGTATAAGCATGCCATGGTCGCTCATGTAAAAAAGCCGAGGTTATAATAACCGGAAACCAAAATTTTTCTTACGCTGCCTAAGAACAGGTGCGAGCCAAATCTGAATTTACTTACGGTTCTGATGCGGCCCAATTCTAGTAAGTTATATTTATTATCGTTCCTAAGATAATAAAAGAACCCTTTAGGATAGTGTTGTAGCCTTTTGTTCGTTTAGGTTGCTGCATGAATTCATAAATGAAATAAGCATGTAGAAAGTATTCTATAAAGTGTTTTGCACAGGGGTTCAATTCCCCTCATCTCCACCAAATTATTCTATATACAAACCACTCGGTTTAATCCAGTACGCATCATTATAACGTGTTGTTTGTAACAAAGAAAGAGCCTAGTTAATGGCTCTGTTTTTATTAATATATGAATAATCCACGCATATCTTTATCTCATTTGTCTCCTATTCAGTTTCTTAGAAAAAATGGCTAGTTGAATTATGACTAATTTAGTCATATAATGAAGATGGATTCACAAATAATGCATTATATAATTTCCCTCTCTGTATCTTACGAAAGATAGGGTGTTAGTATGAATTGGTTTGAAATGATTAATTTGGCAACGGCTTATATTGAAGATCATATGACTGAAAACATTGATCTTGAGGATATTGCAGCTGAGTGCAATGTCTCTTATCATTACTTTTCTAAGACATTTACAATGATTACAGGATATACATTAAAAGAATACATTAGAAATAGGCGTATCACACTGGCTTCTTATGAAGTTTCTAACACAACACATCATATTCTTGACATTGGGATTAAATATGGTTACAGTTCAAATGAAGCCTTTTCTCGTGCTTTTAAAAAGATTCACGGCATCAATCCAAGCACAGCTAGAAAGAATAATATTACGGTTTATACGCATTTCCCTGTATTAACATATAAAATACCTAAACAAAACATTTTAAGTTTAAGATATGACATTGTCCATGATATCAATTATACATTTGTTGGAAGAAAAATACACACTTTTGAAGATGCTGTGGGCTATGACAGAACTCAGCTTGAACACCAGAAATTAATTAATGATTTTCAAGCTGATTTTCCAAGTAATAACATTGTATACCTTGTAAAAAGCAATTTATCTCGTAATTTTATGAACTATGATTGTATGGCAGGTTATAATATCCATGATATGCCTCAATTACATGATGGATTAGATGTATTAGTAATAAGTGCTCCTAAGGCCATTCGGTTTATCAGTAAAGGTACACAACTAGATTTGATTCCAAACATAAAATTAATCATCTATAATGAGTGGATAAAAAATGGATTTGCATCTGATTATGTTTGTGAAATACAATATGTCATAGAAAGACCAAATGATAAAGTTGATTTTTACTATATGGTCTCCGTTAAGTAACGATGATGAAAATTCATCGTTTTTTTATTGATACATGTGAGCAAAAAAAATCAAGTATCCTCAATTGATAGAGTATATACTGTGAGTAGATGATGAGTAAATAAATATTAGAGATTGAATAAAATATCAATTCCAATACTCAGCATACATTGATGAAAGGACTAGGTAACACACATGCATAGAAATCCACACTCGAGAATTCAACCGAATCAACTTGAACACTCAGAATTTAATGATGTCGTACACACCGGATATTCTTATCTCAAAAGTCCAACTTTTGGATTAAATACTTCTCAAAATATCATTGAAATACAAGATCAATACATGACAAATTTTGGAGTTATTGTCCGGTACAAATCATGTTGCAAAATGAAAATATAACATGATTGACCTTTAGATTCAACCAAAAAAATATAGGCTTGGGATTAAAATCCCTTGCCTATATTTTTTCATTTATTAGCTTTTAATTATCTGAATTCATTTTTTTTGGTTTTTTATTTTTCGTGTTTTGATTAATATAGATGATTAAGAACACGCTTGTATAAATGTACTGCATGACGAATTGAAAGATTTCAGGTTTGCTATACCAACCAATCAATGCATATAATGCAATACCAATAGGTTGAGTTTTATGGTCTAAAAATGTATGAGATAAATCAAAGAGCTGAGTATAAATCCAATGCGTTGAAGGAATGATTTGTTCTGCTTTAAAATATGAAAACAGCTCATGAAAACTATAGCCTAACATAAATCCTGCTTGTAAGATGAGGTAAATAATAGTTATACTAAAAATCAATTTAAGATTTATCTTAAACAATGATTTATAAATCAAGAAAGCTAATATGCCTGAAAATAGAACACCTAGGACAGCACCTATAGAATAAAACGTCTGATCAACTGAAGCAATGATGAATAACACAACTTCAACACCTTCTCTTGCTACCATGACTGCTGCAAGCATAATGATCGCTTTTTTAGATAAACTGAGACTCATCTTTTCTTTAATTTCAGCAGTCATACTTTGCTTACTTTTTAAAGCAAAAACAATAAAAGTCGTTATCAGAATTAGAGCAGCAAGAGATGCAATGAATTCCCAAAGCTTGGAAATACTCGAACTACTTGATTGAATGACATCTGAAATGATAAAGAGCAATATACCAAAAATCAAGGAAATAAGCATACCAATGAGTAATCCTTGAATCACATATTTTTTATCTTGCTGACGTTTGGATTTGTTTAAGTACTCTAGCATAATAGCAATGATGACAAAGGCTTCTAAACCTTCTCTAATTCCAAGTACAAATCCAGGTAATATTTCTACAGAAAACATATATTCACTTCCTCACTGTTTTGAGTATAAAGGTTTTATATCTAACATGCAAATCAAATGTAAATCATTCTATTTAGCTCTATAAATAATGTAAATCATTCAAATATCTGAAAAAATATGATAAAAAAACGCACGATCATGTGCGTTTTACTTATAATTGATCATTTTACGACCTTGTTAATGAATACAGCTGCTATCTCAGGATCAAATTGAGTACCAGAGCACCTTCTAATTTCTTCAATAGCATCTTGCAAGCTTCTACCTTTATGGTAAGGACGATCTGCAGTCATAGCCTCAAATGAATCAGCTACATTGATAATTCTTGAATATAAAGGAATCTCATTGCCTTTTAATCCTTTAGGATATCCTTTCCCATCCCATCTCTCGTGGTGAGATAAAGCATATTCTGCTAAACCTGAATATTCATCAGCAGCCTTAAGTATTTGATATCCGACTTGTGTATGCGATTTGATGATTTCAAACTCTTCATTTGTCAATTTTCCAGGTTTGTTCAATATTGCATCAGGAATTGATATTTTACCTATATCATGATACATGCCAGCAAGTTCTAAGACATCAGCTTCTTCTATGCTGAACCCAAGCTCTAAACCGATTGCTCTACAGTAATGGCTCACTCTTTCAGAATGTACTTTCTCATCGGCATACTTATCTGTAAGTGTGTTTAAAATTGCCTTAATGGCATGATTTCTAATACTTGTACCTACGGTTATCTTGTGCCGATATAAGAAATTTTCTGCTTGACTTAATAATTCATCAATATCTCTATTCGCATCAGTAACAACTTCATATCCTATAGCCAGCGAGATCTCAATGTTACCAATATTTAGGTCTTTGACTAATTCGATAATTTTGTTTTTGTAATCTTGCATCTGTTCGGGATATTTATTGGGAGCAAGAATAGCAAATTCATCTCCACCAATTCGAGCTACAATATCCAATGGTTCAAATACTTTTCTAAATAATCCTGATACAAGCTTAATTGCTTGGTCCCCTTGGTTATGACCATAGGCATCATTGATGATTTTTAGCCCATTGATATCAATCATCATTACACCAAGTGGAAATTTCTCTTCAAAGACGAATTGATGATATGAATGAACGAAATATCTTCTATTATACAGATCGGTTAAGTAATCATGATAACTCAAGTATTCGATTTCTTTTTGTTTATGCTTTTCAATTGTGATATCTTCGATATGAACAAGATAACCGCTTAATTGATCATCTTTCATGATTGGTGTGACTATCAAATCTAGTACCCTTAATCCTGTTTTACTTGTTCGATATACTTTTGAAGATATGACTTTCTCAAAACTAAATTCTAGTTCAACGTGAACTGACTCGAATTTGGCAATTTTATCTTTGAGTTCTTGAGTTAGATTAGGATTGTCAAATAGATTATAACCCTCTAGTTCACTTCGATCCATGACGCCAAACAAAGTTAGACATGCCTCATTAGCCTGAAGAAATCTTCCATGAGCATCATAGTATTCAATAGATATAGGGGATTTTTCGAAAATAGCCTTGTATTTTTCATTACTATCATGAAGCGCTTCTTCTAATTGTTTACGATCTGTAATATCAGTGACAATCACAGCAAATTGACCTTTTTGTGGGCAATACGTATACGTTGAATAGTATTTATTCATTGTTCCCAAGTAGTTTTCATAATATGTTGATTCGCCAGTCACTGCCACATTACCTAAAGTTTTAATCCAATAATCTTCAACTTCTGGCATGACCTCTGAAATCTTTTTACCGATGCACATGTTTCGAGTGATACCAGTTAATCTTGTATAACTATCATTGATATCTAAGAAAATATAATCTACTGGAACACCTTTCTCATCTAGTATAACTTCATGCAACGCTAATCCCAATTGCATTTGTGTAGCTAAAGCTTTATACTTTTCTTCACTTTCAATTAACTGATCTTGTGCATCCTTGAGTTCATTGTAATCGATGAAACTAATAACTACCTCAATGATATTTTCATTAGAATCAAAAATAGGATGGCCATTGATAATAACCCATGAAACCTCATTTGAATTTTGCTTAATAATGCCCATAATAAGATTTCTCAGTTCTTTTTTGCTAGACAATATCATATGAAGAGGATATTTATTGGGTTCAATCAAATTTCTTTTTTCATCTATATATGCAAATCCAAATTCTTTAGTCATTCTGCCTTTGATATCTTGTTCTTGGACTCCTAAAATTTCAAAAGCTCGATGATTGATATCTAAAATCTTACCATCAGCAGCATAAATGATAACTCCAGCGTTAAGATTATATACCAATTCACGAAATCTTGTTTCACTCTTTATTAAAGTTTCAGTCAAACGGTCTTTTTCAGCATTGATTGCAATCAATTCTTCATTTTCTCTAATTGACTTTTCTAGTTTTTCTAATTGTGAAGCCTTCTCGTCATAGTTCAACTTTAATTCTTGATTGAGCTTAGATATCTGTTGGTTGTGCAAGAAATTTTTGCGATTCATGACTTCAACATTATATGCACCTACCATACCGAGCACATTAGCTACAATAAAAAATAATGAGCTATAAATAAATATGTCTGTGATTTCTGAATTCCAAATGAAGTAACCTATCATGTGCATGACGTATAGTGACCATCCAACAATTGATGCATTCACAAATCGAAGTTTGATTATGAAATAACTGGAAAAATAAACAAGAAATAACCCACCATAATATACAATATTGCCTGGATTAAGGATTAACATGAAAACAACAGCAAGCCCACCAATCATCACACTGATTGAAATTAATAATTGATGAATTCTCACAAATGAATTCATATATGTGAACCCAATAACAATCATAAAAGTTGGTACAACAATAGCAAATCGAATGATATAAACAATAACCAAATAATCTGAAAGGTAAATTGTATCAGTGATACCGAATAATGTGAACAAGACTATGAATAAAAGATATGCAACCCTAAGAAATTTAGGTTGTATAAATTGGTTAGATTTTCTAAACTCTCGTTCATCTTCATAAGTAAAACCTTTGACCACGTCAATTCACCTACTTCCTAACAAATTCAATCCCTTTTCTAATTGTGAATCGTCATTTAAAAAAATATCTAGAATGAAATTTGCTTCATACTGATATCATGCTCTCATTATACAATGTTCTTTTAGTTTAATGTGAAAACTTAAGATATTCTTAATAAATAAACCCAAATAAAAAAGAGAGTCTGCTGATTTTGCTTCTAAGCATATCGAATAGATTCTCTTATATTGATTTATTGTTTTTGCTATTTTAATTTGATATACTCTTCAATCAAAGTGTCATATCTCAGATTAAATGCATGATCAATCTTTTGTAATTCGATATGGTTTTTTAGCCTTTCGACAGCTAATTTGACAATGTCTTTATATTCAGTAATCGATTGGTAATGATCAACAACAGCTTTGATCTTGCGATTATCAAATGTAGTACTTCCATATTTATCACCATAGATTTCCGCTTCGAATTCAGGAAAATGCATCAAAATTAAACCCATTGGAATGTAAATAACATTGGGTTTAACTCCAACTGCATCACAAATAAATTGATTGATCTGTTCCCAAGAATACGCCTTTTCACCAGTTAAATGATAATAATTCCCATATGTTTTCTCATTTCCTAGAACATCAACAAATGCATGTGCAAAATCACCACTATATGTGAGAGTCCATAAGCTTTTGCCATCATCAGGCATGATGATTGGCTTGCCTTCAAGCATTCGGTTAATCATCGTATAAGGATGGTTTCTACTGCTCAATTGTGACACCAGCATAGTTTCATCATAAGTATGTGATGGTCTTATGATTGTCACATTGAAGTCTTTGTTATTGATATCCAACAGATAGTCTTCACACTTCTTTTTGTTTTCACTGTATCCCCAATATTTATTACCTAAAGGGATCTCTTCAGTGATTGGTATGAAAGGAATAGGTTTCATGTAAGCTGAAGCACTGCTTATAAAAACAAATTGCTTGGTATGGCCATTATAAAGCTCATAATCGCGCTTAACATCATCGACAGTAAATGATATCCATGAAACAATTGTATCAAAATACATATCCTTAATCAGTGCCTTGACCTCGTCTTTATGATGGATATCACCTTGTAATATTTTAACCTCTTTAGGCAATTTATCGTTTTTATTTCCACGATTCAATATGTAAAGATCAATTCCTTTTTTGATAGCTAGCTTTGAGACTTCTGTGCTAATAATACCACTTCCACCAACAAATAAGACTTTCATTTTAGACCTCCATTATATAGTTTCCATTGCCTTAACTCTATCATAGTCAATGATATTATACAATCAAACCGCAAAAAAAGTGATGACTTTGGGTCATCACTTCTTAATTTAAATATTGAGATAAATCCTTAATTGATAGGTCTTAATCTGATGACTTCATAGACTACAAATTCAGTATCTATAGTTACGACACCATCTTGTGATATTGAACCGGTAATATCTTGAATGAAATTATCGACACCTTTGAAATAGATCGATCCATCATAATCAATAACTAAGTCATTGACACCATTAATTTGTAATCCTTCAGTTAAGTTAACTACATCAAAATAGTAGTAATCCTCTGTTGATTGAGCTGCATCATATGTGAAATGAATAATTGCTGTCTCATCATCATTAATGGCAATGTATCCTTCTTTGAATCTTGTGATTTCAGTAAATGCTGAAATATTTGTATATTTAGCATAATACTTAGCTTCAACTTCATCATAAATCAAGATATAATTGTCATTACCTTGAACCCATTGTTGTTTTTCAATTAAGTACGTATTATCATCAAGAATGATGACATTATTTAAATTGTATAGGAAATCATAAACACTGATTCGAATCTTCCTATACTCAACGTTCGTTAAAACAAAGGTTACTTCGAAGTTTCCATCAATTGGTATCTTGTCACCTTTATTGAAACGAACAGGTAATGAATAATTGTACCAGGTTTCTGTAGGTTGTTGATATTCGTTTCCTTCACCATCAACAATATGGTAGTTTTGAGTGTACATGATACAACCTAAATCGGAAATACATGTTAATTCATTTTCAAAACTTTCAGGTGTTGCTCCTACTAATATGACTTGATTATATATTTCCTCACCATTTTCAAAAACTACATAACCCGATCCTAAATTGCCATATTCTATTGCACTCGTTGAAAATGCAACCCAAACGCGACATGTTGTTGAATCACAAGTCTTATTTTCAGCTAATGACTCTTTTCTATAGTCAAGTGTTCCATCAGTAATATCAACAGTGACATGATATGGTTTTCTATATCCATATTGGACAGTTATATATTGGCTAAAATGATAGAGCTCAGTGCCGAATTCATCGACGACACTATAAACTGTTTCTTCATTGTTCCAGCAACCATTGATGTTTGTACAAATAGCACTTTCCAAAGTTTCTTCAGTTACAGTTTGTTTATCTGTTTCAGCAAAATCAATAGTTTGATACATAGAATCACCTTGTTGATAGCTGATCCAATAATAAACCTGATCATATGTTTCATAGTAACGGAAGCAGCCAGTTGATGTTGTACATACTTCTGGTGTCATCGTGATTACTGTATCTTCTGACATTCTGTACTCAATATATAATGGAATGATTTCGCCTTGTGGAATTTGCATTTGATTATAATATTCACTAAGCAGTACCCCTGTGTCATCATAGATTCTAATCTTTACATTTTCATCACAGCTCGTATAGTTACATACTGTACCAGTAACAACTTTTGTATATTCATAATCAGCAGAATTTGTTTCTCCAAGTGTAATTGTATTAAGAAATTTTTCACCAAAAGGAACGATGACATTTTGAGTCATCCAAATACCCCATTCATTAATTGACTGATCCGATAGATTGACTTGACTGACACATCCATTAACATTATCGCATAATTCATCAGTATCGGAGTAAACCTGCTCATATTGGTATGTTGTATTAGCATCGATTTGATATGTTTCCTTATAGTTAGGAACTGGATCCCCTGGATAATATACACCAGATGAATCAAGTGTTGCAATGATGTTGCCTTCAGCATCTAAAATCTCAGTTTGCATATTATACCAGCAACCATTAATTTCTGTACATGCAGGTCTAAATGAACTAAATGATCCAATGCTTCCTATACTTAAGTCACCATCAGCAATAACCTTTTCTCCAATAATATTTTGAAGATATAGGTATTGATTTGTCGCATATGGTTCTAATTCATCGTCATAGATACTGATATTGATACCATTTACATATGCATATGTACTAATTTCATCTTTTTCACCTAACTCGATATAACTTGATGTTAAAGTTCCATCGGAATTGATAACATAAAGTAGTGTTGTGTAATAACCAAGTTCTTCAACATAGGTTTGTACATTATCATAGAAATATAATTCGCCATTAGGGAATGTGACTGGCTGTAAGGTATCTGTATCAGGTATGGTTTTTAAACCATGTGTTTGTGAGTATACCTTAATATTGCCATCCCATGAATCACAAATGATGTTATTGTTTCTTGGATCAAGAATGATTTCACAGTTTGTAAAATTAGCTTTTGTAGCATTAATATATCTTTGCAGTGTCAGTTCATTTGTTTCATTATCAAAAGAGACTTTCATGACATAGTTTTCTGTGACACCTTCTTCTGTAATCATTTCCATATAGTAGATATCTTCATTGCCTGCAGAAAAACCATAAGATGATATCATGTAATTGTTAACACGATAATAGTTCCAATTAAAATATTCACTAATAATTTTATCTACAAAGCGTTGAGTAATCTTAGTGATTGGGTTATCTCGAACAACTGCTGTATACTCAATGACAGTGATATTTCTTATATCTTCGATATAAAAATCAACTTCAAACTGTTGTTGATATTGGACATTGCCATTTTCATCTAAAACTGGTAGGATTTGTAATTCAAAAACCTGATTGCTATTTTCATCTAAAACTGGTTCTTCTATAATTTCAAAGACAGGCTTTCCATTTTCATCAAAGACTGGATTGCCATCCCCATCAACAATCTGTTGCTCAAAATACTGAATCAAACCAACCATTTGTTCTTCCATCAATATTGGGCCTTCAGTATAGATGAGTGGATTACCTTCATTATCAAGAACTGGAACCGTCACTTCTACGAAAACCATATTGCCAAATTCATCAAGAATCGGATTATTGAACTCATCTAGTTGTGGAAGTATTTGAGTTTCCATGACAGGTTCATTCAGAGTTACTGATAGATGCACATATCTAGAATGATTTTCTTGGAATGTATAAGTGTTTTCAATCTGCTCTACGTCTTTAGTTGAAAACATCTTTCCTGAAAGATTGTGAATGAGATATATGCCACCAGCAAAGAATGAGTCATATACTTTTTGGGCAAAGTTTTCTTGAGTTTGATTATTATAGTTCACTTCGAAAACTACGACAGTATATGCTCCATAAACCTCAAGTGCCAATGGATTGGATGTGACCTCAACACTTTGACCAGATGAATCGGTAAAACTAACTTCTTCAAAGAATCCATCCTCAGTCAATTTGACAATCAAATTTTCTGTTTCTTCGATGGTAGCAGTTGTTGCAAGATTTAGCATATCTGCATAATCCATGCCACCTAAGTTAATGGCATTTTCATAGACATCTCTTGGCACAACAGCAAGTCCTTTAGAGTCTGTTAAATCAGCTACGAATTCATTCATCAATTCGATTGAGTCCAAATTACTGACTCTTGTCTCATCTTCATAAATTGATATGTTATCAGATATGAAGTTTTCAATGAGCACGCATTCATCATTAATCATGAAGTAATTAGGTTGACCACATGGATCTTGAATCTCATTTTTTATTGGATCTATCGGAATTGGATCTTCACCTTCCGTGCATCCAAAAAGCATAAAAAATACTACAAAAAATACCAATACTGTTAATATTTTCCTCATAATATCCTCCATTTTATTTTATATTTTTAAGGAATTTTCCTGATGTTTATGTTTCATTCGATTCCTTGTTTTTTATGACTCTATAAATTCTATAACCACTTCGATTGGAATACTAAATCCAATCCCTATGACAGTGATATTTGAACCACCAGAACTTGTGGTATTCAATTTAGAAACATTGATACCAATGATTTGTCCTTCTAAATTGAAAAGTGGTCCACCACTACTACCTGGATTAACTGCTGCGTCGTGCTGAATGAAATCATCGTCAATTTTTGAAATAATGCCTAAAGTAACTGTGTTTAAATAATCTAAATCAATAGGTGTACCAACAGATAAAACCAATTCACCTACCATATAATCCACAGGTTCCAATTCACAAATATCTAAGACTTCTCCTGTTGTTATCTTTAGGATTGCAAGATCAACAGTTGGATCACTTTTGATGAAACTTGCTGATAGGTATCTGTCTTGATTGGGAAGATATACTTCTATAGATTGGTAATATCGAATAACATGCTCATTGGTGATCACATAATAATCATTTGAATCTTGTTCGTATATCACACCTGAACCGTGGCTTTTTGATTCATCTGGCAAAGTGATTTCAACAACGATTGTGCAGTTTTTTGCTTGACTTGACACTGATTTAAGTTGCTCATTGAAATCAACAATTTGAGATTGCATTTCTTCTAATATTTCATTTTTAATTTCTTGTTTTAATTCATCTTCATTAATCTGCTGACAACCAACTAAAATCAATACTAGAAAAACAATGAGTAACTTCTTCATTCATGCACCTCGAGTGTTATTGATTAGCAAACAAAAAAATCCTTATATGCATGTTGTTATGCTATTCCTGCCAGAATAGTCAATATTACAATAAGGTTCAGTCATTTTAGCTATGTATTTTTCAAATGCTTAGAATATGATCAGCCAATAGCTCTATCTGACTGTTCTGTTTTTTGAAAAAATTTTATGCGAATATATCGATTGCTAATATCACTTTTATCATACCACCAAATAGTGACAAATGTCTTAAGTTTATATTACTTTTTTACATCTTTTTTTTATATTTTTTGCCTTATAAAGGGAAATGTCATGCTTCTTTGTGATAAATATCATTTATGATAAAAAAATGAGACAAACATTTTCATCTCAATGTTTACCTCATGAATCGATTTAATTATAGTCTTGCTAACACTGCAATCTTACAATCTACTTGATACTCAAATCCACTAATAAATACTGGTATTTGAACAATCTTATCATCTATATATTCCACTTTGAAATATTTTTTACCGATCATTAGCATTTCATTAACCTCGAGACTATCTTTTGCTCTAAAAGTCATTGATTCCATTTGATCATCAATAATTCCATAAATGGGTAGATCCAAATTGATGAACTCACTTGTTACTTTCTTGATTTTCATTGCTTCTTTTTTGAATGCTTGATAAATGTCTATTTTTTCTTTAGTTTCATCAGCAAATTGTTGAACTGAATCGACAACCTTTTCCGTTTGCTTTTTCACTTGTCTAAAAAACTCTTTACTATTCTTTTTCAATTTTGCATGCCTCCATATCAACTCTATTATACCCTTATTCTATCTAAAATGATAAAAAGGTCACAGATTAAAAGCAATTTTCTTTATTTTATAATTAAAAATCATAGGTAATTCTCATATTCATTTGAACATGTTCACCTTTAAGTGTAAAATAGCAATATAAACACTAGAAAAGAGGGTAAACTATGAAAGGTTATGTCATACTAGGCATTTTGATTAACCAAAGAAGTGAAGTTGCTGTTGAGGTACAAGAGGTTTTAACAAAGTTTGGTTGTATCATAAAACTCAGACTTGGCTTACATGAAACTGCTAATGTTTGTGCTGAAGATGCTTTTTTACTTCTTCAATTAGATGGATCTAAAGAAGAAATAACGACTCTTCAAGAAAGTTTGAATATCATTGATGGTGTTGAAACAAAGCTGATATCTTTAGGCAACTAACAAAAAATATATAAAATTTATCTTTCATATTTTAATGATTTTTTAGTATGTATTGATTTACTTATGATATATGATGAAGAGGTTGAATAATGAATAAAGTGACTTTTAAGGGAATAACGAAAGAAAATTTTATGCAGATTGTCAAATTGAGCAACACCTTAAGTGATGCCCAAAAAAGATGTGTTGCAACAAACGAGCGTTCTCTTGCTCAGGCATATGTTAATCAAGATAAGGCTTGGCCAAGAGCAATTTATCTAGATGATACACCTATTGGTTTCATTATGCTGAACACTTCACCGCAAGACATTTTAAAAGAAGATTATCCTGCGCTTGATGTATGGCGATTAATGATTGGTGGACCATATCAATCTAAGGGATATGGCAAACAAGCTTTAGATTTAGTGATGAGTATAGCAAAAGAAAAAAAGATGAAGACAGTCTACCTTTCTTGTGATATGGAAGGACCAATGCCTTATCAGTTTTACATCAAATACGGTTTTATAGATACGGGTATTATGGATGAAGATGAAGAAATACTAAAGAAATATGTCTAATGCAATTGAACTCCGTTTGTCAATAAAAAAACAGACATCAACAGGTACTCATAAAGTGTACCTGTTTTTTTGTGTCTGTTCGATCTTTAATTTGTGATTGAATTACTTTTTAAACTTATATTGCCCATCCTTATCCCAAATACCCCAAAATGCACCATATTCTCCTTCATGATTCATTTTCCATACTTCGTCAAACGATGAAAAATAAAATAGATCTATATTATCCTTTAAAACCCAATTTTGAACTTGTAAGAAATATTGAAGTGAATTTTCATATGAAGGTATGGCATCACCATATCTTTCACCTTTTGTTGGCCATCCGGTTTCACTAATAATGACTTTCTTGCCTTTTGCTGCTTTTTGTGCAAACTGATACATTTCTTTCATATAATCAAGTGATATGTCTAACCCACAATATTCCCAAAATGGATAACAGTTGGCTAAAACAACATCAACTTCATCAACAATTTCTGGATAGTTTTCAAATGTATAATATGCATCTACATACCCAACAAGAACATTTGGCACTGCTTCCTTCACTTTTCTAATATAAGTGATTAATTGCTCAATTTCTATATCTTCTCTTAAGAGAACTTCATTACCTATGGCTAAAATATCTGCATGTCCTGCTTTTGCAATTGCCACAGCATTATTGATTTCCAGCTCATTAGATGCTTCATCGTCACTAATCCATGCACCAACAAGCGTTTTTAAGCTCTTTTCATGAGCAATCCTAGGGATTACTTCATTACCATTGGAACACGAAAATGTGCGAATCCATTTTGTATAGGGACGAACAATTTCCAATCTGTCAGCAATTTGCTGATCACTGATCTGTGATAATAAACTAGGATTTTGATCTTCTAAGTAAGGACTGAAGCTAATGCCGTGAATTTGATGAGATAAAATATCCCACATTTCATTTTCTTGTTCTAAAATGCTTTTTGCTGGTTTACTTTCTTTTTTAAGTTCATTACGATCCACATTCAAGTATAATAGTTTTTTTCTTGGTTTTGACATTTCAGTTCCTCCTCATTTAACCTAAAAAAATCAAAGATTCATTAAATTAATTATACTACATATTATATCACGACAAATCTATTTTACTTTTCTTAGAAAATCTCATTATCGTTGATGACTCAAGATTTACCAAAAAAATAATTAGATCAACTTTGATCGTGATTGATATAAATAAAAAAGGCCATAGTGGCCCATATATCATATGATAGGTATTCCCCATATATTCAATCACAAAACTTACTTCTACAAAATAAACGTAAATCATTGTTTAATGAGAAAATTGAAACTGTAAATCCCAATACTAAACTCTTTAATCTAGTAAACTAAAAATCTATATATGGGGAATACACCTTCAGTATACTCTTTATTTGCATAATGTCAAATTTAAATATCTATTCTACATAAAGCTTCCTAAAGACATAAAAAAAAGAACAAATGCAAATGCACTTGTTCAATAGTTTTTTTTAAGATTTATTCATTGAGTTCTGTATCTTCTTCAAATACATTTTTTGTCGCATAAAGATTATCATATATTTCTTTAAAATATAAAGTTCTAGCAGTTGCGTGTTGAGGTACAATCCAGAACCATAAAATGCCAAGTGTGAATATACCAAGGATATACCACCCTATGTAGCTTAAGTCTAAAATGAATAAATCCATCTTATGACCATCAGTTATTTTTTTCGATTCTTCAATGGCTTCAGTTGCTGATAAATTAGGTTGTCTAAATAATAAATAGAAACTCATTGAATATGCATAACTTTTCACAATGCCTGGAATAATTAATAACAATGTCCATAGAATAGTGAATAAAGAAATCAAAAACTGAAGTGTAATTGATCTTACTGGTTCTTCTTTTATACCTACAACTAGTATTTCTTCAATAACAGGTTTCTCATTATCTGCAGTTTGAATATACATCTGTGTTGTAGAGTATAGAATAACAGCTCCAATAACAAATAATAAGACATCAAATAAGAAAACAATAGCTGGTTGACCTGGATCAATCATTTCTCTATGAAGAAATGGTGTTAACACATATTCATATGTAGGACCGAATAATTCTGCTGAAATCTGAGATATTCCAAATGTGATTAATCCAAAGATCAAAGTAATTGGAATGACAGATGAATATTTTCCTACCAACTGCGCTCTTGCTTTGCTTTTGTAAGTATAACGTGCTTCTTGCATCATTTTATCTCCCCATGTATAGTTTTTTACATCTATTAATATATTAGCACACTATTCGTAAAAAGAAATAATGAGTTCTTATTTTTTTATGAAAGTGTCACAGATGTAAAACTTCTTGCTGCTACTGTTTTAGTAATAATTTCTCCGTCAGAATCTACAAAGAAAACTGTTTCTTCTTCATTGCTAGAATTCCAAATCATAGCTTTTACAGTGCCATTAGCATCGATATAAATCGATGATGTAGCACGCTCATGGACTATCATATGGTAACTATCTGTTTTTTGTCCATAACTCTTTAAACCATTGATTAAATAATATGTTTGTGACAAATCACTTGGATAATCATCATTTAAGATCAATGAAGCATTAAATTGATTTAAAGCTATTGTCGGATCAATTAATGCTTGAATACTCCACATATTGGCATACCATGTATCAATTGTTTGATTATTTGCACTTAAATAGTTTTGGTAGATATCAGTTAAACGTGCTCTTTCAATGTCATTTGTCGCATAATTTGATAAATATTCACCATTTGGTAACCATTGAATACCATAGATGAATGTTGGTTTTGCTCCAAACCATGTGGCATAATCATACTTGCCACCCCATATCATGCCTGCAACTGATGCATAATCACTGTATTTTGGTGGGAAAATTTCTTCAGAATAGTCAAACATATATGTTTTTGCGGAATTGAGTTCTGAAACAAATCCATATATAGCTGCATCTCTTAATTCTGTATCACCAATATTAAGTGCCCACAAATATCCACCTAACCATGATTGCAATGCTTCACTAGAGGATTCAATATTGTTTCCTTCTGCAAAGGTACCAAAGCCATGAGCCCATGTATGACCTGCCCAAGGATCAAATGACCGCAAATAAGCAAAATCATAATCATCTTTTTTCGGATACATGTAGTCATTAAGTAGTAAGGATACGATATCACCATAATCATCAGTAAATGAAACATCATACATAGCTAGTACGCTAGCTCCATAAACTAAATAACCATGTGTGAAGCTGTGATCACTCATTTCACCTGCTGTATTAAAATCATTGTTTGAATAGTAAACTGTTCCCCAAACTTCATTATAATACAAATATTTTTCATCACTTGTCGATGAATAAGTAAACCAATCAGCCAAAAGATATCTCAATTTTGAAATGAATTCATTCTTAAGGGTAGTATTTCCTATTTGATCTGCAATGATGATCCCTTGAGCTAGAGGATAAATAGCTTTACCATTCCAATAAGGACCATCCTCATTTAAAAAGTTTTCTGTATCATTAATTTCTGTACGTGTTCCTAAATCTGTTAAATACGATGTTAACTCAGATTGACTAAACTCAGAATTCGTTGGTAAAGTCATTCCAGGCAATAACCCATTAAATGATAGTTCTGTTTGAAAGTGTGATCCTAAAGTTGCTTTCAATTCACCTCGAACAGTTTCAAATGAATAATCTGTTAATGCTTGATCACTATTCTGATAGTGATGAGGCATCATAAACTGAACTGGTTCATTATGATTACTTGATTTTAGATATTGTGTTGCAATATGATAATCTGTTTTAACTAAGCTATTGTCATGGTCAACATTATATGTAACATCTCCTGTCAATGTTTTTGCATAGGCATGATCATGATAGAAAGATGCTTCACTCAAATATTGAATTGCAGCAACTGAGAAATAATTCTCATCAGCAAGATTCATACTAATTCTGTTTAATAATCCAAAAGGATGGTTAACGCTGCTGATGTTAAACAAAGTATTGTCTGGAGTGCTAATTAAAAAGTATCTATCAGCATATATAGGTTGTCCTACTTGTGCGGGACGATATGTATCATAGCCTACATGCTTATGCACTAACTTAACAACAATACCATCACCCGTATAGGTTGATCCGCTGATAGGGTTGCCATTAACTGTAAAGTATTCATAATTATCGACACCATTCGTACCTAAGCTCAAATATGCTGAACTTGAATTCATAACTTCTGCAAATATATAAGGTGAACCTTGAGCATAAGTAACAACCATATGATCTTCAGGTTGCCCAGTATTTCTCATAGCAACTTTGACTGCTGTATCACTACTGTCTATGACATGTGTTGTGTATCCTAAATTTAAAGTTGTTGTTTTCATAAACATATCTGGAAGTGCTAATGAAAAGTTTGCCATTGTATTAAGACCATCTGGATTCCAATATTGGACAAATCCTGTCCCAGGGTTTGTTATCTCAACCCCATCATTATTAAATGCTGATCTAAAAGGGTTTGTGTATATACCATTACTACCACCATAATTTGCAGCAAGTAAAGATGTCCACCAACCATTTGATGGAACTGCCGATGTCAATAAATCTTGATTAAGAAGTTGTGGTTGAATTGGATGAACAATATCGGAAGCTGACCCACTTCTATATGATCCTGCATTGGCATGAATTGTGGTTGCTGTAATTGAATTTCTTGTTTCAGGATCGCGATGAATTGTTCCAGAACTCACAGTCACATTTCTTGTTTCATCTACCGTATCATCACCATAAGTCATCTGATATGACAGTGAATAAGTTCCCACAGTTCCATAATCTACTGTGCCTTCAACTTCAAACATATATGAAATATTATCACCTAACTGATTGATGACTTCAATATCCTTTAAGGGATCAAAGTACTCGTTTTGAGTAACCTCAATGTCTTCTAAACCACTAATTTGCTCAATTGATAATGGAAGTGTTTCATCTATCGGAGGATTTTCTTTACCACCATCTGTACAAGCACTTAAAACAAATAATAAAATAAACATTATTAACGTCATACTTTTTTTAATCATTAAACATACCTCCATATCAATCTTTTATAATTCAATCATACCACATATATAGAAAAAGGAAACCGATTTCTTACTTTTTGCAAATTACATATTATTAAATAATAAAAACCCAACACTATGGAGATGATATCCCAAATTGTTGAGTTTTAATTAAAGATATCAAATTCAATATCCAAATTTAATCTCTATCTTCGTCTTTTTCTTCATCAATGATAATGTTTCTAAATCTATTTCTGATTGAATCTGTCCCAAATTCAACAAAAGCATTTTTTTGTGGAAAAAATATTGTGTTAATGATGGGAATCAGTAAAAACATAATCCATGTTGGATGCCATTCATCTGTAAGCAACCCAATTGTAATATAACTACCAGTAACTATAATACCTACAAGTTTTCTTGAATTGATCTTCTTTTCAACAATCAGATTGACAATTGGAACTAAAAGAAATACCATCCAACCAGGATGCCAAAGATCAAATCCAAAACCTAACCATAAAAATAGGATTAAGCTTACCATAGGCATGATTTCACTTAATTTTTTGAATGGTCTTCCTGTAAGTAAAATCCAGCTTACTGGGATCAATAAGAAAAATGTCCATCCTAGAGACCAATTTTCTAAATATAGTCCAGCTCCTAAGAAAAGTAATAAGCTAATTAAAGGCATAACAGCAATAATTCGTCTTTTTATCATGAAATATCCTCCTTTTTTTCAAGTTCATTATAGCATAATTCACTTCTTTTTATCATATGTTTCATCACACATATTTCAATTTGTAGTTGTTAAATAAAAAATGAAACTTTCTATACTAATAAGTTAGAAATCGCTATTTTACGAGAATATCCTCTTTTTTGTCAAAATATCATATATATTTGCATAAAAAAATATCATTTTAGACTTGATATCTGATAAATGTAATGATATGATGTAAATATAAAGATATATATAAGCGCAAATATAATTTAATATTTCACTAGAGAACATAAAGAGTTATTTTTAAAACAATGATTAAGTTATATGTTCTTATTTTTTTAAGATATTAAAGTAAGCGCTTACAAATGAATAGGTGATCGAGATGCTGGATTTATTACGTAAAAAGAACCCTTCTTTAAAATTTTATTCCATATTTGATCCATCTTTTTCTGCCTTTGGGAAAATTCTCGATATGAATAACTTTTCTCAATTAAGTTCATACATGAATCATGAAACCATTATACCTAAATCCGGTAATTACTATATTGCGCATGACGAGTCATTTGCTGCCTCTATATCAAATAAAGATATATATAAAGATATTTTTGGAGATATGCCAATTGAATTTGGTTATGTCAATGGATTTAATAGCCATCTGAATGCACTTGAATATCATAAGTCATCTGAAATTAATGTTGCTTTAACTCGAATGGTTCTACTTCTTGGTCTTGTTAAAGATATTAAAGATGATCAATATGATACAAAACAGATAGCAGCATTTTACATTCCACAAAACACAGCATTTGAAATTTATCCAAAGGTTTTACACTTCTCGCCATGCAAGGTTTCAGATGAAGGATTCAAATGTGCTGTTATACTTCCATATGGCACAAATATGAATTTCATTAAACCTATAACTTCATACGATGAAAACAGGTTTTTATTTAAAACAAACAAATGGCTGCTATGTCATCAAGAAAATCAAAAGATGATTGATTTAGGTGCTTATATAGGTTTAACTGGGGTTAACTATGAAATATTTTACAAATAGAGGTTAATATGATCCATTTCATTCCTTCAAACGAAGGAGTATCCATTTTATTCAATGACAATCTAATTATAGAGCATAGTAAAACTCAACCTGCATTTTATGTCGGTGATGGTCACGACCATATCGATAGTTATCGTGGAAATTATAAAATAGATGATTACATCGAAAGTAGAGTTCCACTCGAATCTTATCAAATAGATGGAAATACTATTTCTTTCTATCATCATGAAATCAAGCTCAGTTTGATATTTAAAGAAATCGATGGCAGATTGATTATCCAACCTCAAACTAGTCAAGTATTTAATAGATTTTGGATGAGATTATATGCGACTCATGACGAAAAAGTCTATGGATGCGGCGAACAAGCTTCATATTTCAACCTAAGACATCGAAATTTTCCACTTTGGACATCGGAACCAGGTGTTGGAAGAGATAAAAATTCACTCACCACATTTTATGCCGACTTAAATGACAAAGCAGGTGGAGATTATTATACGACGTATTATCCTGAACCAACTTTTGTTTCCACAAGAAAATATTGGATTCATCTTGATACATTTGCTTATGCTGATTTCAACTTTAAAAACGATTCATTTCACGAGCTTCATGTTTGGGAAATCCCAAATCAAATCATCATATCCTTTAGACCAACATATCTTGACCTTATTACTGATTTAACAGATTACACAAAAAGACCACCAAAACTCCCGGATTTTTTATCTGATGGCATGATTCTTGGGGTTCAAGGTGGACTCACTCAAGTTCTTTCTTATCTCAAGCAAGCACAAGATGCTGGAGTTAAAGTCAGTGGATTATGGTGCCAAGATTGGGCAGGACATAATTACACATCCTTTGGTAAACGTTTATATTGGAATTGGGTATTAAATGAAAAAGTTTATCCTAATCTTAAGGAAGAAATCAAGAAATTGGATCAGCAAAATGTTGCTTTTCTGACATATATTTGTCCCTTCTTGCTTGAAAATGAAACTTTGTTTAATGAAGCAGCTCAAAATGACTATCTCGCATTCAATAAAGATGGTTCAATATATAAGGTTGATTTCGGTGAATTTGATTGTGGTATTGTCGATTTGACTAATCCTAATGCCTTCAATTGGTATAAAAACATTATAAAAACAAATATTATCAACTTAGGCATCAAAGGATGGATGGCAGATTTTGGAGAATACCTTCCAGTTGATTGCATACTTTATAATGGGAAAGATGCGAAGTTAATGCATAATGAATGGCCAGTTTTATGGGCAAAGTGCAATTATGAGGCGGTTCAGGAGTCAAATAAACTTGGTGAGATATTTTATTTCATGCGAGCTGGGGCTCACGGATCTCAACATTATGCAACATCGTTATGGGCAGGCGATCAAAGTGTTAATTGGGAAACACATGATGGCATTGCATCAGTTATTCCTTCAGCCTTATCAACTGGTATCATCGGTAATCCATTTACACACAGTGACATTGGTGGCTATACTAGCCTTTATGGCAACATCAGAACGAAAGAATTATTTGAGCGTTGGTGTGAAATGAATGTATTCACTTCATATATGAGAACTCATGAAGGAAACAGACCTTCAACTAATTTCCAATTTTACAATGACAACGATACTTTAGCCCTCATGGCACGAATGTCAAGTATCAGAGTTGATTTAAAACCTTATATCATCTCATTAATTCAAGAAGCTACTCAATTCGGATATCCTATCCAAAGACCTATATTTTTCCACTATGAACAATGCTCTTTAGCATATGATATTCAATATACTTATATGTTTGGATCTGAAATGATTATAAAACCCATTGTACAGCCCTATCAAAATGTTCAAGAAGTTTATTTACCAGACGATGAATGGGTTCATCTTTGGACCGGTGACATTTATACAGGAAATCAAAGTGTTAATGTGAACGCTCCAATTGGGTTTCCACCAGTATTCTATAGAAAACAAGGAAAATTTAAAACTCTATTTGAGGAAATCACGAAGAAATACAAACTGTAAAGGAGAAAGTTATGGGAAAGAAAGTACAAACCTATAGGTCCTATATTCTCAAACAAAAAATAGTACCCTATCTATTTTTAGGACCTAATCTATTGATATTTTCTATATTTATCATTTTACCAGCACTTATAGGTATCTATTATTCCTTTACGGATATGACATTATTTACATTTTCAGTAAGTGATGCTCATTTTATTGGTTTAGATAATTATAGAGCACTACTACAAGATCAAGACTTTATTGCTGCTTTGTGGAACACAATCAAGTTAGTTGTAGTCACAGTTCCAATTATGTTTACTACATCCTTACTTGTTGCTGTACTTCTTGTTCAACCTCTCAAAGCAAAAGGATTCTTTAGAGCAGTCTATTATTGGCCAGTTATGATTTCAGCAGTCGTTGTTGGTATCATCTGGCAATGGATACTCGCAGGTAATTTTGGACTATTTAATACAATTGTCAAATCACTTGGTCTTGATCCAATCGAAACTTTGATTAATCCAAGATTTGCATGGTGGTCTGTTGTATTTGCAGTTGTCTGGTCTAGAACTGGTTATTACATGATTGTATTCGTTGCAGCATTGCTTTCTATTCCTGAATCACTTTATGAAGCTGCTGAAATGGATGGAGCAAACAAGTTACAGAAATTCAGACATATTACTTATCCATCACTAAGAGCTGCTAGACTCATGGTATTCATCTTAGTCACGATGGAAATATTTAAAATCTATCCGCTTGTTGTCACTTTGACTGGTGGTGGACCATTTGATTCTACTCAATTTACTGTTCAATACATCTACGAAATGGCATTTAAGAAATATCAAGTTGGTTTAGCTAGTTCTATGTCAGTTGTCATGCTATTGATTGTTACTATTTTCACTGCACTCAACTTCTTCTTATCGAAGCGAGGTGAAAATAAATGAAAAAAATGACAGTTGCAAATTATATCATCGCCGGTATTCTCGTATTCATCTTCTTAATGCCGGTAATCTACATCATATCTTCTTCTTTTAAGCCAATCAATGAATTGTTTTCATCAACACCTACATTCTTTCCAATTCAATGGACACTTGCAAATTATGGTGCTGCATTAAGTCGTGGAGATTTTGCTCAGTACATCTTTAATTCATTTCTAGTTGCAATATCATCGACATTTATTGCTGTCATTATCAATACAATGAGTGGATACGCATTAGCTAAATTCCGTTTTAAATTTGATAATGTAATCATGCTAGTCATTTTGTCAACAATTATGTTACCACTTGAAGTCATCATGGTTCCTATATTTTCAGTCTTAAAATTCTTCGGTTTATACAACTCGTTATGGGCACTTATCATTCCGCCTGCAGCAACACCTACAGGCATCTTCTTGATGAGACAATATTTACTGACAATCCCTGATGAGATTATACAATCAGCAAGAATTGATGGTGCATCCGAAGGAAGAATATTCTTTAGCATCATTTTACCAAATGCTAAACCTGCAATTGCAACACTTGCTATCTTCTCATTTATGTGGAGATGGAATGATTATGTATGGCCATTAATAGCAATCAGTTCTCCAAGAAAGTATACATTACAGCTTGCTATTGCCAATTTTACAGGTGAGTTTGGAACAGATTATAGTTCTATACTTGCCATGTCAGCAATTTCGATGATTCCAATGTTAATTGTCTTTATTATTTTCCAAAGACAATTTGTTCAAGGCACAGTGGAATCTGGTATGAAAGGGTAAATACTGTGACCAACACAGGAATTTAAAAAAATAGGAGGAAAAAAATGAAGAAAGTTTTATTTATGCTTTTTGCAGTCTTATCAGTACTTGTACTTGTTGGCTGTAAAGATGAAGGAGTTACTGAACTCCAAATGTTATGGTGGAGTGATGGTACTGAAGGTGATGTAATGCAAACGCTTCTAGATGATTATCTTGAAGAAACTGGTATTACTATCGAATTAGTTCCAATTGCTTATAATGATTATGAAGCTAGACTAGCTACGATGATTAGTGGTGAAGAAGCACCAGCGTTAGCACGTGTTACCGAAGGTCACTTAAATAACTTCAAGACTCAAATCTTGCCTCTTGACGATGTTTATGATACTTCTGGTTTCACTAACTTATTCTACAATGCAGATGGCGATGTCATCTCATTACCAATGGATATCACTGCTAATGGTCTATTTGTCAATCTTGACTTATTAGATGCTAATGGTGTTAACTATCCTGAACTTGGAGATCCAGTTTGGACTTGGGCAGAATTCGAAACTGAAATGTTGAAGCTTAAGGATAAAGCTGGCGTAACTGCTCCTGGTCTTTTTGATCACCAAGGACACAGATTTATGCCTTTGCTATATCAAAACGGTGTTAAAATTTGGTCAACTCCTTACTCAGCAAGTAATTTAAAATCTACTGCTGCTGTTGAAGTAGTTCAAATGATGATGGACTTCTATGAAGAAGGTTTCTTACCACTTGATACTTATGTCACTAAGAATTCAGCTTCATTATTCCGTACTGGTCAATATGGTTTCCATATTTCTGGTAACTGGAATGTCAGTGGTTATCAAGATTTAACTTTTGATTGGGCTGTTGTTCCAATGCCAAAGATGGCTAACCGCGCAACAATCCTTGGTGGTAAATCACTAGCTGCATTTGATGGCAGTGGTGCTGAAAAAGAAGCTAAAGACTTCATCGCTTGGATGTCAGAAGGCGCTCAACATGACGCTTATACTGGTGGTGTTCCTTACTTAACTCCAAGATTAGGTGCTACAGTTAATTATGGTAATTTTGCTGATCAATATGCAGTATTCTTAGATGAAATTGCCAACACAAATGAAATGTACGTACAAGACTGGTTAAATCAAGTTATGATTCCAGGTATGTATCCACTCATTAATCAATTTGTTCAAGACATTGCAGATCCAAACAACACAAAGACTGCTTTACAACTTCTTACTGATTTAGAAACTGCTCTAAAAGCAGCTGCACCAACAAGTTAATTTAAAAAATGCAATTCAATCGATGATTAGGTGCCGCGAATTTTCGTGGCACCTGATGATTGATGCATTAAAATCTTTGATTAGTTATGTAAGAGACCATAGAGAGACTAATTAATCAAATATTTTAGTGAAGTATAGGAGAAATTTATGAAAAAATTTGAAGTTTTATATGTACCTATTGGTGTTCCAACATTTCATCTTGAATCAGCACAAAATGCATTCGAGTCATCAATTAAATTAATTCGTTCTTTTGTTGCTGATGCAATTGTTCCTAATGAAATGCTTCTTTCGCTAGACTTGCTAAAAGATTTCATTCAAGATAGAAATCCAGATTTAGTCATTTTACAAAATGTAACATTTGCTAATTCAGCATATGCAACTGAAATTTTTAAACGCATACATGCGCCAATATTACTATGGACACTCAGAGAACCTGTTATTGATGGTGGAAGACTGCGTCTTAATTCTTTAACGGGTGCTTTTTCTGCTGGATATGCATACTACAATATGAAAAACGATCATTTTCAATATCTATATGGTTCACCAGATGAAAAACAAGTTCAAAGATCGTTATCAAAAGTTATTGAAGTCGCAAAAATCAAACATTCGATGAAAGATATGAATTTATTGATGATTGGTCATACACCTCAGGGGTTTGGGTTTGGTCGTGCTCTAGATCTAGAAATGGCTAGAACTTTTGGAGTCAATCTATTATCTATTGAATCGCGAGAACTCACACAAATGGCTAAAGCATTAAAAAATGAGGATACAGAACAAATTTCTAAGAAAGCCTTTGAACAGATGATTGGTTTAGAAAATACAGAAGCTAAAAACAAAGTTGATTTTCTTAAATTATATGCTGTATACAAATCCTATATTGATAAAAACAATATCAAAGCAATCGCTTCTAGATGTTGGCCAGACTTTTTCACTGACTATGGTACTCCTGTTTGTGGTGTATTAGGTTTGCTTAATGATGACAATATTGCTGCTGCTTGTGAAGCTGATGCCTATGGTGCATTATCAATGTACATTGGTCAGCAACTCACAAAAATACCAACTTATTTAGGAGATCCTGTTTCGATTGATGAAATTGAAAACACCATGACATTTTGGCATTGTGGAACTGCTGCTTGTTCTTTAGCAAGACTTGATACAGGTGCAACGACTGGTGTTCATCCTAATCGCAAGATTGGACCAACGATGGAATTTGGTCTAAGACCAAGTAAGCAAGCAACCATCTTTAGAATTGGTAGAAAACCTGATGGTAGCTTTAGATTTTTCTTAACTCATGGTGAAATTTTAGATAAACCTCAACAATTCTTAGGTACCTCAATGGTTGTAAAAGTTGAGCCTAATGTCAAATATCTATTGGGACAAATGGTTAAGAATGGTTGGGAACCACATTTTGTTGTTTTATATGATGATGTGGTTGAAGAATTGACAATTTTAGCAGAGATGCTTAACATCGAGATATGCAAATATTAGGAGACATAATAATGAATACGAAAAGTTATTTAGAGTCACAAGCAAAAGAAATTAGAAAGCTCACACTTAATTGTATCGCAACCTTAGGTGTTGGACATGTTGGTGGTAGTTTATCTATTGCTGATATCTTATCAGTTTTATATTTTGATCAAATGCATATCGATCCAAAAAATCCAAATATGCCAGATCGTGATCGTTTTGTACTATCTAAAGGACATGGTGGTCCTGCTGTTTATGCCACTTTAGCCCTTAAGGGTTACTTTCCTATGGAACTTCTAAATACATTAAACAAGCCAAATACCAATCTACCTAGCCACACAGATAAAAATAAGACCATCGGAGTTGATATGACAACAGGATCCTTGGGTCAAGGATTTTCAGCTTCAGTTGGTATGGCTACTGCCATCCAAATGGATAACGGAGCTAATTACATATATGCAATCATCGGTGATGGTGAAAGTCAAGAAGGTCAGATTTGGGAAGCATCTATGTTTGCTGGAAATCGTAAATTGGATCACTTAATAGCATTTACAGATCGCAATTTGATGCAAATTGATGGTGAAGTTAAAGGCATCAATGATGTTAGTCCATTAGATGATAAATGGAGAGCATTCAATTGGCATGTCCAAGTCATTGATGGACATGATGTTTTAGCAATTAAAGATGCCATCATTGAGGCCAAAAAAGCAGTTGGCAAACCTTCAATGATTATATGCAACACAATTAAAGGCAAAGGTGCTAATTTCTGTGAGGGTCAAGCGGGATCACACAACATGAACGTGACAAAAGAAATGGCTCAAAAAGCAATTGAAGGGATGAACTAATCATGGAACTAAGAAATAGACAATTAAGAGATATATATGTAGATTTACTCATTCATTATGCTGAAATCTATCCTGAAATAGTTATTGTCGAAGCTGATTTAATGAAAGCACTTAAGACAACACTATTTGCTGAAAAATATCCTGAGCGAGTCGTAAATGTTGGTGTTGCTGAATCCAATATGATTGGTGTCGCTTCAGGATTATCTAATATGGGCAAACTTCCATTTACACATACCTTCACACCTTTTGCTACAAGACGTGTATATGACCAAGTCATGCTATCTGTTGCTTATGCACAGCTCAATGTCAAAATGGTAGGTTCAGATCCAGGTATTATGGCACAACTCAATGGTGGTACACATATGTCACTTGAGGATGCTGGCATTATGAGAAATATTCCAACAATGACTATTTTTGAACCTGTTGATGGTGTTCAACTTGCTGCGATGTTTCCACAAATAATTAAACATTACGGGCCAATATATATACGTTTATTACGTCAAGAATTTGATCCTATATTTGCTGATGACCAAGTCTTCGAATTGGGAAAAGCCACACCGATTATAGAGGGTACTGATGTCACTATATTTGCAACTGGCATCATGGTTAAAGAGGCTTTGGATGCTCAAAAAATATTACTTGAAAAAGGTGTTTCTGCAAGCGTCATCAATATCCATACATTAAAACCTATTGATGTTGATGCTATTGTCAAAGCGGCTAAAAAAACTAAAGCAGTTGTGACTGCTGAAAATCATAACATCATCAATGGATTGGGTAGTGCAGTAGCTGAAGTTTTAGCAGAAAACTATCCTACTGTTATGGAAAGAGTTGGAACAAAAGATCATTTTGGTGAAGTTGGTAAAAAAGATTTTCTTATGGAAAAATTTGGTCTAAAAGCACAAAATATTGTGGAAGCTGTAGATAAAGTTTTACTAAGAAAAAATACATGTTGCAAGGGAGAATAACTAGATGAGAAAAATATTTATTGGTTCAGATAAGTCTGGATTTGCGCTCAAAGAAGCCATTAAATCTTATTTAAAAGATAATGATTATGATGTATTGGATATCGGAACGACAGATGAAGAAAAACCATTTCCATTTTTTGAAGTTGCTCAAGTAGGAGCAAAGAAAATTCAAAATCATGAATTTGAACAAGGCATCTTGATTTGTGGAACAGGGATGGGAATGTCTATTGTTGCTAATAAGCATGAAGGTGTCCATGCAGCTGCTTGTGAAAGTGTTTATGCTGCTGAAAAAGCACGTGCAATTAACGACTGCAATGTTCTTTGCATGGGTGGTTGGATTATCGCACCAATCATGGGTGTAGAGATGGCTAAAACTTTTCTAAACACAAACTTTACACAAAATCTAGAAGATTGGCGTGCTAGAAATCTAGAAAAAGCTAGAGTCGTTGTACGTGAAATTGAAAAGGAAAATTTTCATAAATAAGCACTAAGGAGCCTTTATAAATGATTGCTATTATTTCGTTACTTTCACTTGTTATTGCCATAGCTATCGGCTTTTGGAAAAACATCAATGTTGGGCTCATCGCTCTGGCTTTTTCACTTATTCTTGGTTATTATGTTGGTGGAATTCCGATTAATACAATTATTAGTTATTGGCCTTTAAAATTATTTTTTACAACCTTTGGAATTACGTTACTATTTAGCATTGCAAAATTAAATGGTACATTAGAAAAAATCTCAAAATTTATTATCTTTCAAAGCCGAGGCAGAAAGATATTAATACCTGTCATATTCTATGTGCTTGCTTTAGTCATAGCTTCCGTGGGACCTGGCAACATATCTACAAGTGCTTTATTATTACCTATAGGTTTAGCCATTGCATTTCAAACAGGTATATCAATCTTAATGGTCAGCAGCCTTATCATATTAGGTTCAATTGCTGGGGGTTTATCTCCTTTAGCGCCAAATGGCATTGTTGCACTTGATTTGGCTTTGACTAATGGTGTTGGTGATTTGGGCTTTAGTATCTTTGCATTCAACGTACTATCAATGACTTTATTCTCCATCTTAATTTTCATCGTTTTAGGTGGATTTAAACTTCACGGAGATCGTGTAGAGATATCAAAGCCAGGAAGATTTAACAAGGAACAGGTTATGACTATGATTGCAGTCATTCTTCTTGTACTTTGGGTTATCATCGGTGGTGTCAACGTTGGATTTGCAGCATTTGCATTCTCTGCTGTTCTGCTCATCTTAAAAGCTGCTGATCAAAATGAATCCATACAACATGTTCCATGGTCTACTTTACTTCTTATTTGTGGGACTGCTGTCTTAATCAGTGTGATTAGTGAACTTGGTGGCGTTAGTCTACTCACAACATTTTTGGCGAGTTTAATGAATCAGCAAACTGCAGTACCTATTATGGCTATACTTTCTGGTGTTATGTCTATCTTTTCATCAGCAGTTGGTGTCGTTATGCCAACACTTATACCTACAACCGTCAGTCTTTCAAATGAACTTGGAATGGTTGTTTCACCAGCAGTTCTAACCATTACAATCGCTGTTGCTTCTCACATTGTTACTATGAGTCCATTTTCAACAATGGGTGCTCTAGCTTTAGCAAGTTCACCAGAATCTGTTGATAAGAAAAAACTATTTAAAGATCTATTTATCATGGCGTTTATATCATTATTGTTTATAGCAATATTTTTAGGTCTGATGGTAGCCATCGGAACCTTGAACTAAAGGAGACATACTATGGAAAATCCAAAAGAAATCATTCAATCATATATTGAAAAAGCTAGAGCTGCCCAAAAATTGATCAACAACTATACTCAAGAGCAAATAGACGAAGTCTGTGTAGCTATCGGTTGGGAAGTTTATAACGATGAAAATATTAAAAAACTAGCTGAAAAAGCAGTTGAAGATACTAAAATGGGTAATGTTGCTGATAAAATACTAAAACATAAAAATAAAGTACTAGGTGTACTTAAAGATATAAAAGGCGCAAAGTCAGTTGGCTTAATTGAAATTGATGATGTGAAAAAAATCAAAAAATATGCCAAACCAGTCGGTGTAGTTGGTGCGTTAACTCCTGTAACAAATCCAACAGCTACTCCAGCAAGCAATGCTGTAACAATCCTTAAAGGTAGAAATGCTGTTATATTTGCACCTCATCCCAAAGCTCAGATTTCCTCAAAAATGGCAATCGATTTTATGCGTGATGGACTCAAAAAAGTTGGTGCACCTCTAGATCTGATCCAAATCATTGATGAACCTTCAATTGAACTCACTAATGAATTGATGAAACAAGTTGATATTGTACTAGCAACAGGTGGTAGTGCAATGGTTAAGGCTGCTTATTCTTCTGGTAGACCAGCCTATGGTGTCGGTCCTGGCAACTCTGTTCAAATGGTCGCTGAAGATGCAAATGTATCAGATGCTGCTCAAAAAATCATGATAAGCAAAGCTTTTGATTACGCGACTTCTTGCTCCAGTGAAAATTCAATTATTATTCATGAATCGATTTATCAAGACATGCTAAATGAATTGATTCGTTTAGGCGGTGCATTGATTTCATCAAGTGACAGATCTAAACTAGAACAGCATATGTGGCCACTTAATGCAAAAGGGTATCGTTCGATTAACCCAAAAATTGTTGCCCAATCGGCATTAAAAATAGCAAGCGACGCGGGATTAAACGTCCCAGAATCAACAACAGTGTTATTGGTTCAAGGTGCACAGGATATAGAGAAGGACTTTTTCTCACAGGAAAAACTCTCCCCCGTTTTAACCCTCTTTTCTTATAAGTCATTTGAAGAAGGCTATCATATCCTCGTGCGCCTAACCGATAACTATGGAACAGGACATTCATGTGGTATACATACATCAAACCAAGAGTATATTGAACATCTTGGAGCAAACATGAAATCAAGTAGAATCATGGTCAATCAAGCTCAAGCAGCAGCCAATGGTGGTGCCTTCTTTAATGGTATGCCTTCTACTGTTTCACTTGGTTGTGGCACATGGGGTGGCAATATCACTACTGAAAATATCAATTATAAGCATTTTCTCAATGTAACTTGGGTATCTGAATACTTTGCTCCAACTCGTCCAACTGATGAGGATATTTTTGGTGAGTATTTTAAGAAGTTCAAGTAGAGGTGCCAGATGAAACTATATGAATACCAAGCAAAACAAGTTTTCAAAGAAGCACATATCCCTATTCCAAATAGCTTGTTAATCGAAAATGAGTCAGAGCTAAGTGAAGCTTTGAATCAAATCAATCTTCCTTGTGTTATCAAATCACAAGTTCTTAGTGGTGGACGGGGAAAAGCAGGTTTAATATCTTTCGTTAAAACGAAAGAAAAAGCTATATCTGAGGTTAATCGATTATTTAATCACGAGATGAAAATCAAACGATTATTGGTTGAACAAGCTATTGATATCAAACAAGAAATTTATGTTTCCATAACAGTTGATCCATTATTGGCAACTGGTCTTTTGATTGTCAGTGCAGAAGGTGGCATCGATATTGAAACTTTAGCAGTGACACAACCAGATAAAATAATCAAAGAACCTATTGATCTTAGATATGGGTTGATGCCTTTTCAGGCTTCACAAGTCGCTTATTCTTTAGGTTTTTCTCCATCTATAACCAAAGAGTTGATTAAAGTATTTATGAATCTATATCAAGTTTTTGTCACCTATGATGCAGAGCTTGTTGAAATCAATCCGCTCTTCATTACTCAAAATGACACTGTTGTTGCAGGCGATGGAAAGTTAATGATTGATGACAACTCGATGTTTAGACAAAAACGATTTGAACAGCTAGAAGCTGATTATAAAACTGAAGCTGAGTTTGATGCCAATCAAGAAGGGATCCCTTTTATTCAGTTTGATGGTGACATTGGATTAATGTGTGCTGGTGCTGGTTTAACTACAACTGTCTATGACCTCATTCATTATGAAGGTGGAACTGTTGCAAACTATCTAGAGTTTGGTGGCCCTAACTATAAAAAGGCTGTCAAAGCGATGGAGATTTGCTTAAAAGTACCATCAAAAGTGATTTTAATCGTAACGTTTGGTACGATTGCTCGTGCTGATGTCATGGCTGAAGGTATTGTAGATGCAATTAAGCGTCTCAAACCAGATCGCCCTATTGTGACATGCATCAGAGGAACTAATGAAATCGAAGCTGTTAAAATGTTAAGAGAAGCTGGTTTAGAGCCATTATTTGATACTGAGGAAGCTGTTCGTAAAGCAGTTGCACTAGCAAATGGAGGCATAAAATGAGTATTTTTATAGATCAAAAGACCCAAGTATTGGTTCAAGGAATCACAGGTTCCGAAGGCAGTTTTTGGACAAAGCATATGATTGAACTAGGGACACAAGTTGTCTGTGGTGTTACCCCAGGTAAAGAAGGTCAATTTGTAGAAGGAAAACCTGTTTATAACTCTGTCAAAGAAGCAACTAAGCATCATAAAATTGAAGCTTCTATGCTTTTTGTTCCTCCTAAGTTAACAAAGGATGCTGTGATGGAAGCACTTAATGCAGGTATTAAAAAAATAGTCACCATCGCTGACGGCATACCACTTCATGATATGGTATTGATTCGCCAAGCTGCCATAGAGCATGATGCTTTTGTTGTTGGCGGAAACACTTCAGGTGTCATTTCACCAAAACTTGCGATGATGGGTAGCTTTCCTTATTGGATTGAACGTGTCTATAAAAAAGGTAATATCGGAGTTATGACTCGTAGTGGTTCGTTAACTAATGAAGTCACAGCAATGATTGTAGAAGCTGGTTATGGAGTATCCACATTGATAGGTGTCGGTGGAGATCCTGTTCCTGGTACGCGGTTTGCTGAGTTTTTACCTCTTTATGAAACTGATCCTGAAACTCAAGCAATTGTTATCATAGGTGAGTTAGGTGGAACCATGGAAGAGGATGTTGCAGATGCAATTAAAGATGGTATCTTAACAAAACCACTCGTTGCATTCATGGGAGGTAGAACTGCTCCCAAAGGTCAAAAAATGGGACATGCAGGAGCTATTATCTCAGGAGGAAAAGGCTCTGTTGAAGATAAGATTAAGGCTTTGACTCAAGTTGGGGCACTTGTTGCTGAAAGACCAAGAATGGTTGGAAAGCTTTTAGAACAACTAAAAGTACCAAAAAATTGATATAATAATAATTAGAATTATCTATTTGTTTAACTAACATATCACTAATATCGTTTCATTATTCGAATAAGGAGTTGAACTGATGTGGATTATATTTTTGTCAATAAAATACTTAAAACACCAATCTATAAACAAATAGCATATTCGATCATCAGTGCAATCGAAAAAGGTGATCTAATTTTTAATGATAAATTGCCCACTGAAAAAGAAATATGCCAGACTTTCTCTATTAGTCCTACTGTAGTAAAAATGGCTTATGATTTTCTAATTTCAGAAGGTAAGATTAAACGTATTAAAGGTAAAGGTACCTATGTCACTAATCGATCTCATTATCATAGTCCTTTGCATCAGTTTTATCAGGTTGATCGTGTGTTTATGGATGAAATTGACCATTATGATAGACAGGTCATTTTAGTGGATTACATCGATGATGATTATAGTGCATATCGCATGCTAAAACTCAATAAAGGTGAGCATTGTTTCGTCTTTATTAGAATCATAAAAAACCATCGAAATCCAGTTTTACTCCAAAAAATCTATTTACCTGAAAAATATTTCCCTAAGCTAGAAAGTTCGGATTTAGAGAATCAACGATTATTTGATCTCATATCCAAAAAACAGACACAACCCATTGATCATCTACATAATACATTCAGTCCAATCAATGCATCTTCTGCTGAAGCCTTGCTTCTCAATATAGAACCTGATGATGCGATCTATTTTGTTCGCACTTTATTAATCGGTGAAAAAAATCAAGTCTTAGGTTATGTTACCAATTACTTTCCTGGTGAATTTACTGAATTCGAGGTGATGGTACATGCAATCTAATTTATTCGTACATATCACAATAGATAGACGTTCAACTGTCGACTACAATGAGCAAATCAAAGAGAGCATAAAAGCCCTCATTTTGGATCAAACATTCTATTACAAAACATTATTACCCAGTCCTAAAATGATAGCAATTCACCTCAATATTGATTATAAGTATGCGAAATTAGCATATGATCAGCTGATTCAAGAGCGGTATATTAGAAAAATCGAGGATGATCAATACGAGGTTTCATATTTTGAATTGACGAATTACTTCTTTGATCGAAATGTGGCTATTTATGATGCAATTATTGCACTTGGACTAACACCTTCAATTAAATGTGTTGAAAAGAAAGTCGTAACATTAAGCATCGATGAACAAAAATACATGGGATTCAATCCTAAAGAAAATAGTAAGTATTTTTATATCAATCGATTATATTTAGGTAACATGCAACCAATCATGATTCTAGAAAATTATTTACCAATGACTATATTTCCTGAAATAGACCAAAACTTTGTTGGAGACGAACCTCTCAATGCTTATTTAGATCAACATTACAATATTAAAGCTAAACTTTCTCACCGTACCACACAAGCAGTCAATTTAACTTCAGCTTTAGCTAAATATCTCAATGAAAGAAAAAATGCAGCAAGTATTTGTTCAACAAACCGAGTATACGACCAAAACCAAGTACTTATTGACTTTGGTAGAAGTCATACAATTAGTAGTTACTACTTTCAAGCACTGATATCAAAAGAAGAGATATCCGAGTATTACATTTCTAGATGATTAGCTAAAAATCAATTCATATTGACAAAGCGTAGTCATAATTGCATCATAGATAGAGTAGACTATACATTTTATATTAATTAACCTAAGCAAATTGAAGGAGCATATCATGTCGAAAATACTAGTCGCTTATTATTCATTTGAAGGCACAACTGAATTAATTGCACAAGCAATCGCTGAAATGACACAGGCAGATCTACTTAATATTAAACCTGTTCATGAATTAAAATCCAAAGGTTTCAGTAAATATTTTTGGGGTGGATCACAAGTATTCATGAAAAAAACGCCTAATCTTATGGCTTTTGGACTAGATCTTTCACAATATGATCAAATTTTTGTTGGTTCTCCAATCTGGGCAGGCACATTTGCTCCTCCTATTAAATCTTTTCTTAAAGATACAGCACTTGTGAATAAGAAGATCTATTTCTTTTATACACACGATGGAGGTCCTGGTAAGGTTGAAAAACTTGCTAAACAAGCAATTGAATCTCGCAACTCATATGGAGGTTCACAAGGCTTCTTAAATGTCAAAAAGAATTTTGATGCTAATGTTGAAATTGCTAAAATGTGGATATCCACCTTAAGTCATTCATATAATTCTAAAAAATAAAGAAACAATCCTAGGACTGTTTCTTTTTATTTATATCACAAGATTCAATTGCTGTCCTAATAAATGTGATAAAACATCAACTGCTTTATAGCTACTTTGTCCTGGTTTCAAAAATTTCAGTATATATTTTAAATCATCACCAGCAGTAACTAAAGGAAGCTCTTCTGAGCCATCAATTCTGACTTGTTCAAGACCCATACTAGATACAAGACCATTACATAAGCATCTTCTACCAACTGTGTCTTCTAATTTACCACCTTTGGCTACATAATCTTTTTCAGGTTCAGATGGACAACGATATCCTATCTTTCCATTTTCTTTTCGATAAGGCTCTCTTAAATATCCAAGGTCACAAATTCTTTTTCTTTGATCACCAATCTCTTTGATGCCTATCGTCCCATCAACTTGAACAACTTTAAATGGAAATCCTGTCGGAGAGGCAAGAGCGTCGGTTTTAACATGAGCCTTTCCTAGTCCAACTGCTCTTAAGACGCGTTCCTTAAGTGATGGATTAAATCCAGATTCCTCGCAAAATGCAAATGCTGTTCCTACTTGAACTCCGGATGCACCTTGAGATAAAGCATAATCAAGTTGTTCTTTACTGCCATAACCCCCAGCTAACCAAAATGGGAGTCCTATATTTGCTATGGCCTCTATATCGATTATATCTCGATCTCCATAGATAGGTTCGCCTTGTTCGCTTAATGTTGTTTTTCCTCTAGGAGGTGCATTATGCCCACCTGCAATAGGTGCTTCAATAACAAAACCATCAGGTGAACCAAATGAGGATCGATTAAGATGTGTTGCTAAAGTAGCTGAGCTAACGATTGCTAAAAATTGAGGTCTTTTAAGTTGGGGCAATTTTTCACCTTCAGCAAAATCCGTAGGCGAAAAATATGATAAGGTAGGTTCATTAGAGCCATCCTCAGCGATTTTTATGGGAAGAGTGACATTATGATTAAGTGCTAGTTCTGATATCGTATAAGGCATACGAGCAGGTATACCTGCTCCCATCAAAACATAATCAACATCAGCCAACATTGCTCCGTATAAAGATGGGAGAGTTGGAATTTGGAGTTTCTCTAAAAAATTAATACCAACCAACCCTTGATGTCCTTGTTTTGCTAAGAATACTTCTGCAAAATTGGCTGCTACTGTCAGTTCAGTTAGCTCTTTACTTTGATCAAGTGAAGGCATTGGAACACCTTTATATCTATTTTTGTTTTGCGTTTCTACCACTTTCAAATACTTTTCTTTGATTCGTTGAGCTATTTTCGGAAATGGGAAATGGTCTAGGGCGTGCTCTAGAAATCCTTCTTCATCTCCATCCATTAATCTTCTTGCGAATGTCAGGGCAAGTGCTGTTCCTGAAACAACACCCATCTGACCATACATTGCTACTGTTTTAGCAAGTTTCCAGCTGGAAACACCAACACCCATACCACCTTGAATGATACGGGGTAATAATTTTTTCTTTTCTAACATATTACTCCATCCTTAGTTTATTTTTGTTTGTTATTAGTGTGATGCCATAAGAATTAACTCATTATATCAAAAATAGTTTGAAATACAAAGTATTAAGATTTTTTTTACATAATGTTGGCAAGGTTTGGTTAAACAAAAATGAAAAATAAATAATTACCCGTAAAAAATAAAAAAACAGCCAATCGGCTGTTACATTTAAAATTATATCGAAGTTGCTTTAACCTCTTTTTTCTTTACAGGTGTTTTGCTGTTTTTCTTATCTAAGAGAGTCCATACTTTGAAAATTAAATAAGTACCAAATATACCAATATAGAAGAACATTCGATCATTTTGAATCAAGATGAGATGTAATCCAACAGCAAGATAGAATATGTATGAAAGTTTATGAAGTCTTTTCCAAACCTTACCATTCATCTTCTTCCTAATTTCAATAAATGAGGTCAAAAATAATGGGATAGCTACGACTAATGAAAATACACCTATATAAAAGTAAAGTGGAGCAGAAAATAAGAAATTGAAGTCTATGGCGAAAAGGATGTACTTAATGCCATGAACAGTAATAAATATTGTACCCAATATTGCCATTTCTGCTCTTGTAGCAACTAAACTTTTTTTCACATTGCTTTTGTCAACAACACCTGTAAACATTACGGCTAAAAAGAATGAAAAACCTACATATCCTAAATTGATGACATTGACTTCTTGTGTGAAAGAGATGATACTCAAGATGACTGCCACACCATAGATGTAGAGTTTGTATTTATGAATTTGTTTGTATAAAAAATAGTTGAGTATAATCCATACTGCACCTAATACAAGTATAATTGTCATTTTGGACTCCTAGTCATCTTCGTATTCATCATCATCTTCATCATCGTCATCATCGTCATCATCATCATTTCGAGAAGCTCCCGCAGTTTGATCAATACTTGGATTATAAGTCGTATTTGTTGCTCCTGCAATAACATCTACAGAATCAGAAATCGGCTCATTAATCAAACTCAATCCCATTGCAACCACGAATGCTATTAATAATAAGATATTCTTCATAAAATGCACCTCACATGCTATATAATTTATAATATACTTATTTATATTATAGTCAAGTATCATGGGAAATTTTGTTATTCACGATTAAATTATAGTAAATCTAATTAAACTGTATCGATTATTTTAATGATTTGCATATTCATAAAGAAAAAACAAAAATCCTTGTTAAAAATAAACGAAATTATCATATAATAACTAAGTAGAATAAAGAATAGAGGTGTTCATATGCGTATTGAGCAAGATGACAAGTTGGATTTTAGTGATGTACTTATCAGACCAAAAAGATCTACTCTTGTGAGTAGAAAAGATGTTGATTTAAATAGATCATACACTTTCAAGCACAGTGGTCAAATCTGGACTGGTATTCCGATCATGGCAGCTAACATGGATGGAGTTGGAACTTTTTCAATTGGATTAGAACTTCAGAAATCAAATCTATTCACCTGTTTTGTAAAAGATTACACAGTTGATGATTATAGTCTTCAGATCACAAAACTTAATCCGGAGTATTTTGCAGTAAGCACTGGAACAAGTTCTAGGGATTTAACAAAGTTAAAAGCTATTATTGATACATTCCCTAATATTAAGTTCATATGCATTGATGTAGCAAATGGTTATTCTGAAAGTTTTGGTACTTTTGTCTCCAAAGTGCGTGCACTATACCCTAAACATACGATTATAGCTGGAAATGTTGTTACAGCTGATATGACACAAGAACTCATCCTAAGAGGTGTTGATATCGTAAAAGTCGGTATAGGACCAGGTAGTGTATGTACAACACGCATTCAAACTGGTGTGGGTTATCCACAACTCAGTGCAATCATTGAATGTGCTGATGCTGCACATGGTTTAGGTGCTCATATTATTAGTGATGGAGGGTGTACTTGTCCAGGAGATGTCGCTAAGGCGTTTGGTGCTGGTGCTGACTTCGTGATGCTAGGTGGTATGTTTGCAGGTCATAATGAAGGTGGTGGAACAATCATCACTGAATACCATGATACTTTAAGAAGAGATAATGATACAAAAGAACATGTTTATGAAAAGAAACAATTTGTTGAATTTTATGGTATGAGTTCAGATACAGCAATGATTAAACACCATGGAGAAGTTGCTGAATATAGAAGTTCTGAAGGCAGAACAGTTAGAATTCCCTACAAGGGTGATGTCAATACGACAGTAAAGGACATCTTAGGTGGCATTCGTTCAACCTGTACCTACGTAGGTGCACCTAATTTGAAACAATTGCCAAGATGCACCACATTCATTAGAGTATCAAAACAATTTAATGACATCTTTGTTAATTCAAAACATTAAAAGACAACAGGTTCTCTCAACGAGGGAACCTGTTTTTATTTATCCATATATTTCATCTAATACTTCTTTTAGAACACTTGGCCGATTTGTCATGATACCATCCGCTCCATTTTGAATCAGTCTTCTCATTTCATCTGGATCATCTATTGTCCAATAATGAACTGCTATGTTATGTTGATGTGCAGTTGATATCAAGCTTTTTGAAGACAAATTAATATTAAATTGCTCCGTTGGGATCTGCAATACTTGAATTGGGTCTCGATAAAAGAAACTTAAACCTGTGATATATAATGCGAAAAATTTGATTACCCCATTTTGTTCTGGTGCTAACATCAAAGAAGGGTGTGTCGACTTCTTCAAATTAAGCATCTGTTGATAAACTTCCTCATGGAATGTTACAAGTACAATTCGTTGATAAGTATGGTAGGTCTCATCTAATCTATCCATAAGTTCAATAATTTTTATGAATGCATCGATTCCAATATCACCTGATTGTTTAACTTCTACATTAATTGAATTATTAGGAAATGCAATGATTAACTCTTCGAGTGTTGTTGCTAGAAAAACTTCTTCATCTCTTGGACTAATGCCATCAGGATATAAGACATCAAGCGGTGTGACACTTTCATCTAAATATGTCTTGTATGGCTTTAGAACGCCTGAAACATTAAAACCATTTGAATTAGGTTCAACATCATTTTGATATGCAAAATCTATTTTATCATCAATCAAATCTTGGTAATTAATATCAATAATGGAAGCATTTTGTAGTGAGGTCTTTCGGTCTAGTGTCGTATCATGGGACAGTATAATCACACCATCCTTAGTCAAATTAACATCTGTTTCCATCATGACATTTGGATCAATTGAATAGGCATGATAAAAAGCTTCTAAAGTATTATCAGGAAATTCATGATTTCCTCCTCCATGAGCAATCAGTATCGGTTGACCCTGTGTCGATTTCAATAATACATTTTCTCCTTCAACATTGCTTGGTTTTGGAAGGAGAAAAAAGATAAGATATGTGAATAAAAAAATGAGCAAAATTCTGACAACTATACCTCTTTTTTTCATGATAATCCAACTTTCCATGTTTTATATGATTATACAACGATTTTTGCCCTTATAAATCGGATTTGCTTAAATACCCATTTTCTATTTCCTGTATCCCTTGTTCAGTCAACGCATAAAGTCCTTGTCTCACACGATAAAACCATCCATAATAGTTTTTTTGTACGATAGAAGGGGTTTCAGAAATACCTGTCATTTCTTTGATTAGTTTAGGTGATAACATCTTGTAATCGTGAATTGTTTGAGCAATAAGAATGGCTTTTTCGCGATATACAGTCATTTTTTTCCCTTTACTACCCCCAATATTCACGTCATTATTTCTGTTTTTGAATTCATTTACAAGTTTACTATGCTTTTTCTTGTTTCTATTTTTACTTAATTCTAAATGATACTCACTAGGATCAAGCAAAACACTCACTGAATTATTTTGAACAACCATTAGTCCTACAGAAAGTCGTTTGAGAAGCAAAATAAAGGAACGATAACTCACTTGGTGGCTCTTAATTGCTGATTTGGGTACAGCAATGTAAACATCATCAGCTATTTTTTGTCTCTCAATTGCTTGATAGATGAGTTTTAGTGTGATCTGATTTTTTAATTCAATTGCAATAGATTCTTCATCCTTCATTGCAAATACATCAATGTCTCCAACTTCACCTTTTACTATGTATCCTAATGACTCTAGGTATGCTTTGATTGGCTCATAAAGTTCTGTTTCTTTCATCTTTGTTCCTCACTTATATCCTTCTTATGTTTATGTTACCATGTATCGACAGATGATGTAAATGGTGGTATAATTATATTAAAGAGAATTGGGAGGTTTTTATATGTGCTATTTAAGACCCATGAATGCCTATGAATTCGAACATTATGTCAAAGAAGCCGTCAAGAATTATGCAAGTGAGCTAACAAAATCTGGTAGTAGTCTTGAAAGTGATTCATTGAAGGTATCACAAAAAACATTTTCCACTTTACTCCCCGATGGTCTAGAATCGAAGGGTCAATTTTTGTTTCATATTCTTAATGAAACTGATGCTGTCATTGGAATGATTTGGTTTGGACTGCGTCCAAATAATGAAGGTTTTATTTACGATTTTTTAATTCATGAGAATTTTAGAGAGCAAGGCTTTGGAAAAAAAGCTATGGAACTCATTGAACTTGAAGCAAAAAATCATGATGTTAAGAAATTATCATTACATGTATTTGGACATAATATAGCTGCGATTTCACTCTATAAAAAATTAGGGTATGAAATATACAGCATGAATATGTCAAAGGAGATATGATGTTATTTGCATTGTTATTAATTGCTCAAAAATTGAATAGTGAGGGCATTATGTGGGCACTCGGAGGTTCAAATGTTCTAAAGCAGTTTGACTTGATTGAAACTGTCAATGACATTGATATTTTAGTATCAGAAAAAGACATAGTAAAAGCGAATCAGATACTTGCTAGTATCGGATCTAAGATGGAAGTAAAAGCTAATCCTAACTATTTAACTACCTATTTTTATTCGTATAGAATAAAGAAATTTAAAGTCGATTTGATGTGCGATTTTAAAATAAAATATAACGATATAGTTTACACATACACTTTTGATGAAACAAGCATCACATCAAGTGATGAAATTGCTAAAGAAAAAATATTTTTTACATCTTTAGAAGATTGGTATGTTTTATATCGCTTAATGGATAGAGAAGACGATGAGAAAATCAAAAATTTGGAGAAGCATTTTGAACTTCATGGCATCAAGCACCCTCAAATTCTAAAAAGAACATTAGAAAATGTTCCCAGAGATCTCAAACTTAAAATTAAATATCAGTTAAATCTAAATTAGAAAATGTTTTGTGGCTTTCCACACTTCATTTTTTATAAAAATATATGTTAATTTTTATCACTTAACACCTTTATGTTTAGAATTCAAGGAGCTATCATATGCAATTACCACAAGAGCATAAAAAGCAAATATTCAAGTTTGGATTATATGGTCTACTCAAAGATCTCACATTTTTCGAACCTTATATAATCATCTATTTTTTACTATCAGGATTAAACCTTTTTTATATTGGTATCCTGATTTCAATAAGAGAGATTATCATCTATATATTTGAAATTCCTTCAGGTGTTATTGCTGATCGATATGGGAAAAAAACTGAGCTTGTTGTATGTTTTTTGTTTTATATTACATCATTCCTCATCTTTTTCATTGCTGCAGGTTTTTGGATGTTTGCTTTAGCGATGTCTTTGTTTGCTTTAGGTGAAGCATTTAGATCAGGGACACACAAATCAATGATTATGGCTTATATTGATAAGCATAAAATGGTAGAATCAAAAACTAAAATTTACGGGTTGACAAGATCATATTCATTAATTGGATCAATGATTTCCAGTATAGTTTCAATTATTTTGGTTCTTTGGTTGCCAGCTATTAAGTATTTATTTTTAGTAGCAATTATTCCTTATATAGCAGATTTATTTTTAATTCTTTCATATCCTGAATATTTAAATGATAGGAAGGATGAAACATTCTCTTTCAAATCATTTATCAAATATAACATTGAAAGTATCAAATACACATTTACAAAATCTAAGGTTAGAAATGCAATATTCAATTCTGCTTCTTATCAAGCCGCTTTTAAGAGTATTAAAGATTACATTCAGCCAATCATTATCACAATGAGTATTACGTTTATCTTATTTAGCACATTAACCATTGAAGAAAATACTAAAGTCTATATTGGCGTCATCTATGCCGTAATTTATTTAATGAGTTCAATATCCAGTAAGAATGCTTATAGATTTAAAAAATTTGGTGATTCTAAAACGATTGTTAGGTTTATGTGGTTATTATCCGGGGCTGCCATATTTATTCTAAGTTTTTTCTTGGATTCATTAATCATTGTATTTGCTATCTTTGCTCTTCTATTTATTTTGACAAACATTAGAAGACCAATGATGGTTGAATGCATGGGTGATGTTACAGACCCTAAAATGAGAGCGAGCGTTTTAAGTGTTGAGTCACAAATGACATCCATTCTTATAGCTATATTTGCTCCTTTAATTGGGCTGTTGGCAGAATATTCAATGTCTGTATTGTTTATTGTTTTTGGTTCGTTGATGCTTGTAATATTTACTATCAGTCAATTTGCTACTCTTCTGGAAAATAAAAAGAATGAGGTAAACTCATTCTAATTCAATTAAATACCTTTGAATCTCATAATGATCAATGTCATTATACCCTTCACTTTCAAGCTTTCCACCTAAATCTTCAATCAATTCACATATGCTTTCATTTGTTTTTTTACAAACGAGTTTAAGCTGCTTAATACCAATTTGTTTCGCTTCTTCTACTGAAATTCTAAGAATCTCTTTTGATGTCTCTTCACTTCTTTTAGAAGGCTTAACTCCAATTAAAATATGTCCTCTAGCATTGAGTAAAACACTATTGAGATGATGTCTGATATTGACGAAACCAATGATTTCTTCTGACTCATCAATGACAAGATAGCTAGCATCTGGAAAGTATCCTCTAGGTATTGGAACTTCATGTTCAAGCTGATATATCTCTTTTAATAATGTTTCAAATCTTCTTCCCCTTAAATCTGATACCACAGGAATGATAGGTTCTTCTTTCCACTCCTTTAGATAGTCCAAATATTTCTTCTTATAGAAAATAGTTGGCTTGATAAGACGATACATTAAATCACCCCTACTCTTCATGAATAATATATCATGTTTTATTTAATTATGCAAAGTTATGAATTTGGGTTTAAACAATTTCTTTTAGCTTAATATTATTTTCCCAAAAACAAGAAGTATTTCTTATTTTTAATACTCAATATGTCGCTTTTGTTTAACAAAATTAAATTTAAAAGGGTCAATTGCTTGAGTTTGCTGTATTGCATAATTACCTTTATTGCTATATAATGCAAGTAGAATCCTTTGAATGGAGGTATCACAATGGATAAATTGAAATATGGATACGGATGGGTGTTAAAATGGATTTTAGCAGCCATATTGTTAGGTGTTGGAATCTATATGTTTTTTGCTGCTGAAGTTGTCTATACGATTACTGGTGTAGCAATTGTGATTTTTTCACTTTTTAGAGTTGTTCCACTTCTTAAATCATTAAATAAAGAAGTTTTAAGAACCATCAATTTGATTGAAATTATTTTTGACACTTTGATTGGTGCTTTGATGATCTATATTGGTATTACTAAGGGTAGTAATCTTGCAAATGAAGCTATCTGGAGCAGTGTTTATCGTTTTTCACTTGTTTTCTTCTTCTATGCTAGAGGACTTGTGTTCTTTAATTCAGTTGTGTTCTTAGGCGAAAAAACAGAAGTTCCTAAATTTTGGATTCATATCGCTTCATTAACTTTAGGTGCTGTGGTTGCAGTTACTCCTAATTTTGATTATGCAACAGTTGGTATTTTCTTCTTAATCATCGCTTTATTAGGTGCTGCTTATCTAGGCTATGATGGTTTTGGTGGCTATAAAAAATATCGCGAATACTCTAAGAGCTTGAATGAAGGAAAAGCTAAAGATGCTCAAAAGGGTGATGCTCAAAATATTGATAAAGAATTACCAAAATCAAAAGTTGTAGAAGAACCTGAAGAAAAAAGACCCTACGTTAATTAATATTGAATCTTAAATCAATTAAAATGATTTTAGCTTTGCTAAAGTCATTTTTTTGTTGAATCATATCTATAATAATACAAGTATTAATGGTAATATATATTACAAAGCATGATTTTTAAAAACTATTGATGAAAAGGTATTCTTTATGAATAAGCACTCACACATTGCAGGTATTTTGTTTGCCACAATCTTCGGCTTTACTTTCATGTTCTCTAAAGTAGCACTAGAATATGTAACACCTGTGGGATTAATTGCATATCGTTTTCTCATCGCATTTCTTGTCATAGAGATTCTTAGACGATTCAAAGTCATACACATTAGATTTGAGAAGAAACATTTTAAGCATCTTTTTTTTGTTGCATTATTCCAACCTATTCTATATTTTCTTTTTGAAACTTATGGCCTTAATCTATCATCAAGTGGAGAAGCTGGTATGATGATTGCGATGATTCCAATCTTTGTTACTTTGCTAAGTTCAATCATACTTCGTGAAAGTCCAAAACTTATTCAAGTTTTCTTTATCTTGCTTTCTGTGTCAGGTGTTTTGTTTATACAAATTTCTAAATCATCAAGTGGTATAGAAAGTGGTTTAATCGGTTTTACGTTATTGATATTAGCAGTTCTCTCAGCAGCAATGTTTAATATTGCTTCAAGAAGTGCCTCGAAGACACTCAAGCCTCATGAGCTAACTTATTTCATGATGCTTGCTGGTGCTATAACTTTTAACATCATTTATTTATTTCAACTCATATTTCAGAACCGAATCTTAGATTATATTACAAATCTCTATCATATTGAACTTCTTCTGCCAATCCTTTATTTAGGTATAGTAGCTTCAATTGGTGGCTTTTTCCTAGTGAACTTTGCTTTGAGCAAATTGCCAGCTCATGTTACGAGTATATATGCTAATCTTTCAACGATTGTAGCTATTGGTGCTGGAGCCCTGTTGCTATCTGAAAGATTATATGTTTATCATTACATTGGTAGTATGATGATTTTAGTAGGAGTCTATGGAACAGTTCGATTTAATGGCTCAAGAAAGAGAAAAAAAGAAAATTATGACATATAAAAAAATCACTTCCCCAAGTGATTTTTTTCTTATTGCTTATCTTTTATAGTCAATACCTTCAAGTGATATGGAGAATTTACATAATGCATCTCCACGAATCGCATTTTCTAAAACAGTAGCTTTTAGCTCTGTATTGAAAAGTACGTCAAATGGAAATTTCGTAAATCCAGCACTACAATTGCACCAAGTATCAGAGATATGATCTTTATGTTTCCCAATACCTTCTTTCGCAAATGGACAGTGACAAGCATGATATGCTTTCTCAACAGGATTTTTTGCTTTTAGGAATGCTTCAACATCATATGGTATTTTTGTGATATATAGTGCATCATCATAGCGTACAGCAGATAATATTTCTTGGTTGCTTTTAACAAAGTCGACAACTTCTTGTGTGATGTTTTGCTCAAACCATACTGTGCCATCTTGTAGATGCTTTTCTAGTTCCTTGACTTTTCTTTCATGAAGTTCTTTTAAATATTGGTCAAATGTCTCTGCATTTTCATAATAAATTCTTTCTGGTAAAAATACCGACTCAGGAATTTGATGATGATTACCTGCAAGGACTCTTTTTAAAGTACTTTCATCTAATGATTTTTCTAGCAACGAAATAAATAATGCTGTAAATTCAGGAAATTGACTTGGTGGTGTTCCTAAAATGGGAATTTTAACCTGATCTGTGATGACACGACTCTTCTCACGACCAATTATTTTTTCCAGTCTTTCTAATATGCTTTCGATGACACCCAATCCACCTGTGTACTTTGTCAGGTGAATAAATAAATCATTTCGTTTAATCATTCGGTAATATCTCATAAAAACGACAATAGTTGCAATATCCATTTGATTACGGGCAACTAAGTCTTGAATAAACTGATCAAGCATTTTTATAGTTGCCTCATCTATATTTGTGTCTATGACTTTTTCATATTCTTCTAAAAGCTGAACAGCAAAATCAAATTGCTCATGGTTGATTTTATTTCTTTGATATAATTCTTTAAATTGATTGATCTGCATCGGTTACCTCCATAGGAATTTCATTTTTATTATATCATTTTTATTATCTGGTTTTTAAGAATTTTTTTAAAATTAGATGAAATAACTGAGGTTATTTACATCATACTTGTTTTGGAAATGGTATAATAACTCTAAGTATTAGGAATTAAAAACATTAATATGCTTAAATTTTTATGCTGTAAAAATGATTTAAAAGGAGAAACGTTATGAATTACCGTCATTATTTGAATCAAGAAAACCCTTTGGTCACAATGAAAATCAAGGGATTTGGTACGATACAACTAGAGCTGTTTTATGAAATAGCTCCAAATACTGTTAGTCATTTTATGTCATTGATCGAGAAAAAGTACTTTGATGGTCTCAAATTTCACCGAATCATTCCTGGATTTATGATTCAAGGAGGTGCTGGAGAGAGAAATATTTGCACAATCAAAGGTGAATTTAAAATCAATGGATTTGTGAATCCCCTCGAGCACTCTAGAGGTGTTATCTCTATGGCTAGAACCAATGATCCTAACTCTCAAACAAGTCAATTTTTCATTATGCATGCCAATGCACCACATTTGGATGGATCTTATGCTGCTTTTGGTGGTGTCACACATGGCATTGAAGTTGTTGATAAGATAGCTGCAGTTTCAAGAGATTATACGGATGCACCCTACGAGGATGTCATCATAGAATCTGTTGTTCTTGATAAGCATGGAAAATCATATCCTGCACCTGTTTGTTATCAAACAAAATAATCAAAATGGAAGTTAGAATAAATAAGTATTTAAGCGAAGCAGGTTATTGCTCTAGACGCGAAGCTGATCGATTGATTGAAAAAGGCATTGTTGAGATTAATGGAAATCCAGCATTGATTGGATCAAAAGTATCAGAAAATGATGTTGTCACCGTCTCTGGTAAAAAAATCAAAAACAACGTTGAAATGGTTTATCTAGCATTCAATAAGCCACTGGGTATCATATCGACAACTGATCAAAGCATTAAAGATAACATCGTTGACTATATCCATTACTCTAAAAGAATCTTTCATATTGGTCGTCTTGATCGAGATAGTGAAGGATTAATCTTGATGACAAATGATGGAGATATAGTCAATGATATTCTTCGTGCAGAAAACAATCACGAGAAAGAGTACATTGTTCATGTTGACCGTAAACTATCACATGACTTTTGTGAAAAAATGGCAAAGGGTGTCCCCATTTTAGATACTGTAACAAAACCGTGTGTGGTTGAAAAAATAAGTGATAAAAGTTTTAAAATCATTTTGACCGAAGGTCTCAATCGACAAATTCGTCGGATGTGTGAATATTTTGGATATCAGGTCTCACATTTGAAACGTATACGCATCATGCATATCAAGCTCGACATTCCAGTTGGGAAATATCGTAGTTTGACTGATCAAGAGAAAACAAAATTATTTGAGCTGCTTAAAAAATAAATAGAAATACAATCCGCAATCAGTAGAAGCGAATTGTATTTTTTTTGTTTTCTTTAAATTTTTATTCATTTTAGCCTGAATATAAATGAAAGATTTCCTGAGAGCATTTTCATCTAAAATCATTGGTCTTACCTCTTTTATTTTTAAAATTAATTGATATAATGGTGACACAAAGGAGGCAAGCATATGGAACAATATAAAATCTATCGAACAATTTTATGCATTGATCTAAAAAGTTTTTATGCATCTGTCGAGTGTGCTCTTCTTGGATTAGACCCTTTTGAGACTCCTTTGGTTGTCGCTGATGCTTCTAGAGGCGGCGGTTCTATTGTTTTGGCAGTGACGCCTTACCTCAAGCGTTTAGGAATGCCTAGTCGTTGTCGCATTCATGAACTCCCAATCGATATCCCAATCATTTTTCAAAAACCTAGAATGGAATTGTATCTCGAATATTCTGCTAAAATCATTGAAATTTACCTTAAATTTATTTCGGAAGATGATTTATACATCTATTCGGTTGATGAAGCTTTCTTAGATATTACTGAATATTTAAATTATTATAAAAAAACAGATGTTGAAATGGCTAAAATGATTTTGGACACCATCTATAAAGAGACAAAATTATTTGCTACTTGCGGCATTGGCCCTAATATGCTCATTTCAAAACTCGCGCTCGACATTGAATCCAAAAAAGCACCTGACTTTATTGCTAAGTGGACATATGAAGATATTCCTACGAAGTTATGGCCCGTTGAACCCCTGAGTGAAATGTGGGGCATTGGGCATAACATGGAATATAATCTCAATCGCTTAGGATTGCATACCATTGGCGACATTGCACATTATGATCCAAAAACGCTTAAGAAAATTTATGGCATCCTGGGAGAAGAATTATATTACCACACACATGGTATTGATATGAGTCTTATTCAGGCTAAAAAAGAAATTCGTGCGGTTAGCAAAAGTTATGGCAATGGTCAAACGCTTTTTCATGATTACTTCCCACCAGATATCTTTCAGATTATCCTTGAAATGGTTGATGATGTCACTAGACGTCTTCGTCTTCATAAAAAGGTTGCAAGAACACTTCACCTAGGTATAGGTTATAGCAAGGAAACTGGGGGAGGATTTTCCAGACAAATCACATTGGATCAACCAACATCTAATGCATCGATTATTTATCAAACGTGTATGTTTCTGTTTCACAAATATTATGAAAACGAACCGATACGCAGAGTTCATATCAGCGTGACTAATTTGTTGGAAAATCATATTTATCAGTTTTCAATTTTTGAAGATGCAGATCAAATTATCAGAGAACAAAAATTGCACTCTGCCGTTGATGAAATTAAATTTCGTTATGGAAAAAATAGTGTAAATCGTGCTTCTAGTGAATTTGAGAGTTCAACAATCAAAGCTAGAAACAAGATGATTGGAGGTCACCATGCATAGTGATACCTACCATGATCGCGGAATTATCAAATGGGCACCTTTTGATGCCCTTGTCGGTTACCACTCACTTATTAAAGAACTTAAATATCGCCTTGGAAAGCGAAATCAGCCTCTTTTAAGTGATGATCAGTATGATGAGCTCAACCGCAATTTAAATCTTGCCTTTCATCAAAATCTTGAAATTGAAATTGAATTTTTCAATCAAGGTTATTCCAAATATACTTTTGGAAGAATCAAAAAAATAGATTGGATTAACAAGATAATCATACTTTCAAGTTTCGAGAAAATAAATGCTTTAGATATCATTGAAATTCATTTAAATTTATAAAGGAAACTGAATGCCTTTATTCGTTTCCTTTTTCTTTATCTCAATCTAAACTTTAACTTGACATTACTGTGTAAAAGCATTATAATGAAGGTAGAATTTAAGAGAATCTAAGAGATATAGAGCGGAGTAAAAATGTTCTGACATAGAGCTATTTTGCTTTGCTATTTATTTTACTAGATAAGGAGGAAGAGAAATGCTGAATGAGCAAAAGGTAATACCCGCAATCAGTAATCATCAAGACTTGAAAAAGTTTCTTGCAATGCCTTTGACATATGGCATTTTAATGAACTTCCAGTTAGCTCAATTGCCTGAATTGATTGGCATGATGCGAGCAGCAAAAAAGAAAGTGCTTATTCATTCCGAATTAATAAGAGGCTTATCAAGTGATGAATTTGGAGCAATCTATTTGATTCAAACATTGGGTGTGGATGGCATAATCTCAAGTAAGCCAAAGGTTATTGAGGTGTGTAAGAAACGTAAGATTATAGGCATATTTCGCTTCTTCTTAAAAGATTCAATCTCACTTAGTCAGAGTTTGGAAATGGCAAAAAAAATATCTCCACAGTATCTAGAAGTTCTTCCAGCTTGTTGTTTGGATATAATTGAAAAAATAAAAAAAGAGACATCAAGTGAAATACTTATGGGTGGACTCATCAGCAGTAAAGAGCAAATTAAGAAATGCTTGAATGCTGGTGCAATCGCTGTAACGTCAAGTAATACAAGTTTGTGGGAATAAAAACAAGTTAATCAAATTAAGAGAAATAGAGAGAAAAAACATAGTAGTTGTTTTTTCTCTTTTATATTTTTAGGAGGTTTTATTATGTATGACTATGTTATCATAGGTGCTGGAATTGTTGGAACTAACATAGCTAGAGAATTAAGTCGATACAAAGCTAATATTCTAGTGTTAGAAAAAGAAAACGATGCAGCAAATCATCAAACAGTTGCAAATAGCGCCATTATTCATTCAGGTCATGATCCAAAAGAAAATACATTAAAAGCAAAATTATGTGTTGAAGGTAATATCCTTTATGAAACAATGGAAAAAGAACTCAACATTCCAATTTTAAGAACTGGTGCTTTTGTTGTTGCTCATGATCGAAATGAAGAAGACATGCTTGATCAATTATATCAGCGAGCTCTGAACAATGGTGTAAAAGAGATTCTGTTTCATGATCAATCTCAAGCACAACAAATAGAACCAAATCTTGCAGATGATATTACTAAAGTTTTGTCACTTCCATCAACAAAAGTTACATACCCTTGGGAAGTTGCTTTTGCTTGTTTAGAAAATGCAATTCATAATGGTGTAACATTTAAAAAGAATAGTAGAGTAACAAATATTGTGAAAACCGAAGACTTTTTCAACGTAGAAATCAACGATGCAGAAATAATCCAAACAAAGTCAATTATTAGTGCAGCAGGTATATTTTCAGATCAAGTCGCTTATTTACTAGAAGAAAATGTACCTTATCAGATATTCCCAAGAAAAGGTGAATATTTTGTTTTAGATAGAAAAGCAAAAGGATTCATTAATCATGTCATATATCCTCTTCCAACTAAAAAAGGAAAAGGTGTTTTGATTATTCCACAAGTCCATGGAAATATTTTATTAGGCCCAACCAGCCAATTGCAAGATGAAAAAGATCTACTGTCAAATACAAGAGATGGATTAAATCAAATTAAAAATGATTTGCATACCTTAGCTAAAAATATCCCATTCAATCTGATCATCCGGACGTTTGCTGGAATTAGAGCATCGAGTTCTTATGAGGACTTCTACATTCAAGAATCAAAAGAATTTTCAAATTTCTTTCATGTGGCAGGCATAGATTCCCCAGGACTAACTGCTGCTCCAGCAATAGCAAAATATTTAGTGAATCAACTTGTTGATAAGCATCATTTAAAGGAAAACATAAATTTTGATCCTATTAGACCTAAAAAAACAGTATTTTATAAACTCAACTTTGAAGAGCAACTTGCATTAATCAAAAAAGATCCAAGATATGGAAATTTGGTTTGTAAATGTGAAAAAATAACAGAAACTGAAATTGTTGAAGCCATTCATGGACCACTCGGAAATGATACTATAAAAGGTATAAAGAAACGCGCACGCGCGGGAAGCGGTTTATGTCAAGGTGGATATTGCGAGCAAACTGTATTAAAAATCATTGCACGTGAAACAAATCAACCCATCAATAAAATAAACTATTATGGTTTAAATACACCAATATTAGTTCAGGAAACAAAGGTGAAACCATGAAAAAAGATTTAGTTATCATCGGTGGAGGTGCAGCTGGATTAGCTGCAGCTTTATCTGCGAATCATCCAAATATACATATTTTAGTTATTGAACGAGAAAAATCATTAGGTGGCATTCTTAATCAATGCATTCATAATGGTTTTGGTTTACATGTATTTAAAGAGGAATTGACGGGACCTGAATATGCAGATAGATATCTTGAGGCATTCTTGAAGCTCAATATTGAGTTTCTCCTTGATACAACTGTGGTTGATGTTAAAAAAACTGATGATTTTGAATTGACTGTCACAAGCTATGAAACTGGATTATTTAAAATCAATTCAAAAGCTGTCATCCTATCAAGTGGATGTTATGAACGCACAAGAGGATCGATTGCAATTCCTGGTGAAAGACCAAAAGGCATCATGCCAGCTGGTAGTGCTCAAAGATATTTAAACATTGATGGCTATTTGGTTGGTAAGAGAATATTCATATTAGGCAGTGGAGATATTGGATTAATTATGGCAAGACGCATGACACTTGAAGGAGCAAAAGTTTTAGGTGTTGCAGAAATCATGCCATACTCTAATGGATTAACGAGAAATATTGTTCAGTGCTTAAATGATTACGACATACCTCTTTACTTATCTCATACAGTTACTAATGTCATAGGTAAAGAAAGATTAGAACAAATTACAATTCAAGAGGTTGATTCCAATTTCAATCCAATTGAACATACAGAAAAAATATTTGATGTTGATACACTCTTATTATCTGTTGGGTTGGTTCCAGACATTTCACTATTTGATTCTCTCGATTTCAAACGTGATCCCATAACAAAAAGTGCTGTAGTCAATCAATTTTATGAAACTAGTGTCTCTGGATTATTCATTTGTGGAAATGCACTTCATGTTCATGATCTTGTAGATTATGTGAGTATTGAAAGTGAAAAGGCAGGAAAAAGTGCTCAAAACTATATTTTGAATGATAGAAAGCAATCTAATCATCTACATACAATTAAGTTCAATGAAAACATACGTTACATTGTTCCTCAATTAATTGATTTCGAACATTTAGAAGCAAATATTGATTTATCATTTAGAGTATCTAAGAAGATGGAAGCTGCAGTATTTAAGATTATTCAAAATGGTACGGAAATTATGACTAAGAGAGCAAAAAATCTTGCTCCTGCAGAAATGGAAAAAATGAGTCTGAAGATCGATAAACTAATAGATGACAGTCCGATCACACTTCTCCTCGAAGAGGTGAGTCTATGAAAAAATTGATATGCATAGCTTGCCCCGTTGGATGTCATCTCTTAGTTGACGATCAATTGCATGTTGAAGGGAATAAATGTATTCGTGGAGAGAAATATGCTATTGAAGAATTGACTCACCCTACACGCATATTAACAACTACCATAAAAACAACAAGTGTCACAACTCCAAGACTCAGTGTAAAAACAAAGGATCCAATCCCAAAAGAATTGATTTTCGATGTACTTCACCTTCTTGAGGGTCTGATTATTGACAAAGATGTTAAAATAGGAGATGTAGTCATTCATGACATTTTGAATACTGGTATTGATCTGGTTGCAACAAAATCTGTTACCATAAATCCATTTCATTAAGGAGAAAACTATGAAAAAGTATATTTTATCTATTGACCAAGGAACGACAAGTACTAGAGCCATCATTTTTGATCACCAAAGCAACATTATTGCAATGGCTAGTGAGGAAATTACTCAGATTTATCCTAAACCAGGTTGGGTTGAGCATAATGCAAATCAAATTTGGGTTAGTGTGTTAGCAGTCATGGCAAGAGTTTTACTCGAAGCCAATATTAAAGCAAATCAGATTCATGCAATTGGAATTACCAATCAAAGAGAGACTACAGTTGTATGGGACAAGAAAACAGGTCAACCTGTCTATAATGCCATCGTTTGGCAATCTAGACAAACAAGTCAGATATGTGATGAACTTAATGATGCAGGCTATGATCAATTATTTAGAAAAAAAACAGGGTTATTAATTGATGCTTATTTCTCAGGAACCAAGATCAAATGGATACTAGACAATGTTAAAGATGCTAGAAAAAAAGCAATCAATAATGAATTGATGTTTGGAACAATTGATTCTTGGATTGTATTCAAGCTTACAGGTGGTGTACATATAACTGATTACACCAATGCATCACGCACCTTGCTATATAATATTCACGATTTGAAATGGGATGAAGAGTTGTGTGACATTTTAACTGTTCCTGTGTCTTTATTGCCTACAGTTAAATCTTCGTCTGAAATTTATGGATATACTGTTCCCTATCATTTCTTTGGAGAAAAGGTTCCCATTAGTGGTATTGCAGGAGACCAGCAAGCAGCCTTATTTGGACAAACTTGTTTTGAAAAAGGTATGGTCAAAAACACATATGGAACAGGTTGCTTCATGTTGATGAACACTGGAACAAAACCTATTATTTCAGAAAATGGATTGCTAACAACGATTGCATGGGGTATCAATAAAGAAATAACTTATGCTCTTGAAGGTAGTGTCTTTGTTGGTGGATCATCAGTACAATGGCTTCGTGACGGCATTAAATTGATCTCATCTTCAGGAGAAACTGAAAGTTTATCAAACTCACTTGAAAGCAATGAAGGTGTCTATATCGTACCAGCATTTGTTGGTTTAGGAACGCCTTACTGGGATTCAGATGCAAGAGGAGCTATGTTTGGGCTTACTAGAGGAACTAAAAAAGAGCATGTAGCACGTGCTGTATTGGAAGCGATATGTTATCAATCTATGGATGTTTTACGAGCTATGGAAGATGATACTCAAATCCCAATAAAACTCTTAAAAGTTGATGGTGGTGCAACAGTTAATAATTTCCTAATGCAATTTCAATCAGATATTTTAGATGTAGAAGTTGAAAGACCAGTTATACAAGAAACAACAGCACTTGGTGCAGCCTATTTGGCAGGTTTGGCAACAGACTTTTGGAAATCTAAAGATGAAATTAAGTCATCTTGGAAACTTGAAAAGCAATTTTCACCTAAAATGGATCAAGAAAAACGACAAAAATACATCAAAGGATGGCATACTGCTGTTCAGGCAACTCGTTTATTTAAAATTGAAGATTAAAGAAAAAACACCGTTTACGGTGTTTTTGTTTGAATTATTCAAGTTAGGGATCTACTTACTATAAATTGTTGTTAAATCTTTAGCTGCTTTTCTAGGTTTTGGATCTCGAGTAAAATCGCTATAACCAACCATTACTAATCCTATAACAATTTCCTTGATACTCAATCCTAATACTTCCTTAAATTTTTCTGTTTCGATATACATAGGAGTCTTCCATGCCGTAGCTAATCCTGCTTCAGTTGCAAGAAGCATGAAATTTTGGATAACAGTTGCAACTGCTTCCATATCTTCTAATTCATCATGAATATCTTGATTCGTTGGCATGACAAATGCTAATACAGTGGGTGCTTTAAAAACCTTATTGATTGCTGGTTCGAACTGTTCTTTTTGCTCGTCATTGAGTTCCTTAATATATTTACTAACAAAAGCATCTTTACCTTTGTTTTGTAAAATAATGAATCTCCATGGTTCTCTCATTTTGTGATTAGGTGCATATACAGCAACATCTAATAGATCAATAAGCAGTTTTGAATCTACTTGTTTTTCATTAAAATTGGTATTACTGATTCTTGATTTGATAATCTTTGATATACTCATTCAATCATCTCCTTATTCTTATCATACTATGATTTATGATAACATTCAATTTTTATACAAAAAAAAGTAAGAAGATGTGACACTTCTTACCTAGAAAAGGATGAAATAAATATATTACAATATCTTTTTCGGGCGAATTGGGCTTCCATTAATCTCTTGCATTAATCTTTCACGGACATAATCTAATAGTGTTGAAACGAATAAGAAAATAAGTACTAATAAAACAGAAAATTGTATGTCAAAACTGATTAATGCATATGAAATAAATACTATAGCTAACATAACATGAAAGCTATGTAACATTTTTCCGAAATAAGGTTTATGTTGTTTGAGTTGATCATAGTTATTTTTCTGCAATACGACAACAAAAATGATTAGCAAGATATAGCCTAACATACCTCCATAAAGAAATAACAACGACGAATTAGCAATTGATCGATTTTCAGGCATAAAATATTTGATTGTTAAGTCTCCTGCATAATAAACAAGAGCGAAAGTTCCAAGAATCATGATGAATTTAATAATGTTTTTCATGTATTTATTCCTTTCAAATCAACGCCTAGCTAAAATCTACTTAATTTTATATCACATGCAAATGCAGTTGTGTATTTAATCAATGCTTCAATTGAGTTTGTAATTAAGTCTCCGTGAAGTAGTCCTTATAAGTAAAACATCAATACTCCGGATTGAAACATTGTTTAAATATACAAATGCAAATCTACAGAAATATAAATTGTAGTCAAGAATGATAATCATTAAAAAGTTTATATTTCAAAACCAAAAAGGGATTTATTGTTTAAATTTGAAAATTGTAAAAATTCATATAACACTGATCTTTGAAATAAAACACAAAATCCTAGGAATTTGATGGAACTAGTAAATTCATATGCCTGAATATCATCGTGGCATAATTCCATAAATCCGAATTATTCTTGATAAAAATGATTTAATCAAAAACGCGGTTTTTTTTGACAAAAGGTATGTTATAATGAACTTGAATTCATGTTAAAAATTAGAGCTCCACATGTGTTGGAAGATCCGAGTTGCGGAATCCAATTTCGACTGCTTCTGGTGTTCCTGAGTTAGCGAAATCTAATTCAACTGCTTCTGGTGTTCCTGAGTTAGCAAAATCTAATTCGACTGCTTCTGGTGTTCCTGAGTTAGCAAAATCTAATTCGACTGCTTCTGGTGTTCCTGAGTTAGCAAAATCTAATTCGACTGCT